>ENA-UERG01000060-UERG01000060.1-human-gut-metagenome-genome-assembly--contig:-NODE-60-length-90540-cov-8.558062_pt1 | contig 90540 bp, 86 predicted proteins | sample MGYA00242954_ERZ507954 | MGnify/ENA primary metagenome ERZ507954 (study PRJEB26167, sample SAMN06115478) | human gut metagenome | host: Homo sapiens | place: China:Sichuan | collected 2015-01-21...
GGAAGATGGCAGATTATACAAACGAATATCAAAATAAACACGCAATAATATGTTTATTTTATACAAAACGCACAAAGAAAAATTGGTCAAATCGCTTGACAAAAAATAGATAAAGTGATAAAATACAAAATGTAAACAGAGATCGGTTTAATAAGCCGACCAATACGAACAAAAGAGGTAATTTTATCATGAAGATTTCTAAGATCGTTCTTTCTGCTGCTATCGCTGCTACAATGGCTGTAGCTACTGCTGCTGTTGCTTCTGCAACTGACGAGGTTGCTGCTACTGCTGAGGCTGTTGCTACCGCTGAGGCTACCACTGCTGAGGCTACCGATACCGAGGCTACTGTTGAGGTTGCTACTGCTGACGCTGACACCGCTGAGGCTGCTACCGCTGAGGACACCACCGTTGAGGTTGTTGCAGCTCCCTCTGAGGACAAGGGTTCTCCTGACACTGGCGTAGCTGGCGTTGCTGCTGCTGCAGGCGCTGCTGTACTCGCTGGCGCTGTTCTGGTAGTTTCCAAGAAGTCCAGAAAGTAATCTGAATACAACGCACTGAATATTCCCGGATCAACGGGTGAATAAGTGCAGATCAGCCCGATGTCTGTTCGCAGATGTCGGGCTGATTCTATATTCCGGCGCGCAGAAACGGGGCTGTGGAATTTCCGCAGCCCCGTTTTTTATTCTGCCTTTATCGCCCAGCGCATTTTTGTTGACTTTGACCGTGGATTCTTCACGCATTCCTCCGGCGTGGGGCGGATCACGTCCCGGGCGACGTCGCTGTACACGCCCTCGCGGTGCAGCTCCTTGAAGGAGCGCTTGACCAGCCTGTCCTCTCCGGAGTGGAACGTGAGTATTGCGGCTCTTCCGCCCGGAGCAAGTATTCCCGGCAGCTTTTCCAGGAAGGAGTACAGCACCTCGAATTCGCTGTTCACGTCGATCCTGATCGCCTGGAAAGTCCGCTGGCAGGACTTCTTGATGATCTCCTTCTTCTCGCCCTTCGGGAGGAAGTCCAGCGCTTCGGTAATGCACTCGCGCAGCTGCGTTGTGGTGGCGATGAATGTTCCCTTATTGCGCCAGCGCATTATGGTGCGTGCAATCTGTTCCGCGTAGGGTTCGTCGGAGTTCTCGGTGAGCATTCCGACTATCTCGGCATAGGTAAGCTCCTGAAGGCGCTCGGCTCCGCTCTTGCCTTTTCTGGGATTCATTCTGAGGTCGAGGGGACCGTCCACCTTGTAGGAGAATCCGCGCTCCGGATTGTCGATCTGCATGGAGCTGACTCCCAGGTCCGCAAGGACGAAATTGAACTTCTTTCCGGTGTCGGCGGCTACCTTGTCGATGTCCGCGAAATTCTGTAAGCGCACCGTGAGGATATCATCGCCGTAGCCGAGATCGTTAAGCCGCTTTTTTGTCTTTTCGGATTCTATAGGATCAACGTCCAGCGCGTAAATATGTCCGCTGCCGTTCAGCTTGTCCAGCATTGCCCGGGTGTGGCCGCCGTATCCGAGGGTGGCGTCAAGTCCGGTCTGTCCCGGCTGAATATTCAGAAAGTCGAGTATCTCGTTCACCATGATGGAGATATGCATTCCTGCCGGAGTAGCACCCCGGGAGATGATGTGCTCAATATCCTTGGCGTATTTTTCCGGATTCAGCTCCTTGTATTTCTCTTCAAAGCGCCTGGGGTGAGTCCCCGAGTAGCGCACTCTGCGTTTGTGCTGTACTTCTTCTTCGTTGCTCATGTCGTTTCCTTTCGTCGTATATTACTTATATATTGTATTATGTTTTCGCCGGATTGTCAAGTGCGAATTCCGCTATTGACATATTTCTGCATATGTGGTACAATTGATTGCAGGTAATTATTATTACTGCCTGGCACAGTTAGATATTGCTAACGCTATGGCAGTCCCGGAAAGGGAAGAAAGGGAGACCACAGATGACTATCACAAAGATATTTATGCTTGTCGCGTGTATTTCGCACCTTGCAACGATGGAGTGCGACCGGCTGATAACATACACGCCGAACGGCAGGTTCGGATTCCCGGCGCTCAAGGACAACGAGCAGCTGTCAAAGCTGTTTGACGGAACTCCGCTGAAGCGCGCCATGATATCCATGGTGCTTGGCGTGTATTCCCTCGCGGTGTCGTTCTTTGGCTATCTGGCGCTGGTCGAGTGGCTCCGGGAGTATTCCGTGGTGTATGCGGTGCTCATGCTCATCGGGGCGGTATTGTTCTTCCTGCCCGGCGTGGCGCACCATGTGTTCTTCGGCGCGATAGAGTGGTTCTATATCCGCTCCGGCAGGACCGAGGAATCCCGGAAGATGATCATGGAATTCTTCCGGAAAACTTCCTCCACGATGTACGTCTGCTATTTCGGTTTGCTCCTGTTTTCGGTGTCGCTTTTCATTCCTGTCGTCAGCGGAATCACGCCGCTTCCGCAGTGGGCGTGCGTGTTTAATATCCTTCCGCTGTTTATAGTCCTCGCGCCGATAAGGATAGTGGGCACGGGTAATCTGGCAAGCGCCCTGATGTTCCTGGGACTGTTTATATTTATCTGAGCGCGTTTATTCAGCTCCCCTTTTGCTGTTTTCTCTGGCAGAAGGGGACTTTTTTATGCGCCGGGGACAATTTATACAAAAAATTACTATAAATTTTGTTGAGTCTGTTAATTTACAAATTAGCTAAAATGACTTAAAATAGTATTATACATATTTAATAAGTAATTGCCGGCAAATGGCATGAAAGGATATTCAAATGACGAAAAAAGCCGTTACCATGAGTGACATCGCAAAGGCTATGAATGTCAGCACCGTAACCGTATCCAAGGCGCTTGGCGACCGGGACGGCGTAAGTGCGGAGCTGCGCGAGAGGATCAAGCAGAAAGCCACGGAGATGGGCTACCGCGTCCACGCAGGCACTCACGGTGCAAAGGACGGACTGACCTACAACATCGGAATAATCGTTGCCAAGCACTTCATCAGCGACGCAAGTTCCTTCTACTGGATCGTGTACCGCTACATTGTCGAGCTTCTCCAGAAGCAGAACTATTACGGCATGCTTGAGGTTGTCAACGACCACAACGGCATGGAGGAGATCCCGAATTCCGTACTTGACCACAAGGTGGACGGACTTATCGTGCTGGGACAGCTTTCCGACGAGTACATCAGCAAGCTTATCAGCCACCAGCTCCCCACGGTTTTCCTGGATTTCTACGGCAGCCGCGAGGACGCAGACGCAGTGCTTTCCGATAACTTCTATGGAGCGTATATGCTGACGAGCCACCTTATCGAAAACGGCCACCGCCGCATCGGATTTCTGGGAAGTATCGGCTCCACCAGCAGCATTCAGGACAGATACCTCGGATATTACAAGGCGCTGCTTGAGAACCGCATTCCGCTGCGCCAGGATTGGGTGATCGGCGACCGCTCTAACGAGAGCGACATATTCCCGGAGTTCACCCTTCCGCAGGATATGCCAACCGCATTCGTCTGCAATTGCGATGAAACCGCATACAAGCTCGTGAATCAGCTGAAGAACGCCGGATACAGCGTTCCGGAGGATATCTCCGTCGTGGGCTACGACAACCACATTTATTCCACAATCTGCAACCCCAGGCTCACAACGATAGACGTGAACAGCCGCGTGATGAGTACCGAAGCCGTGGATATAATCCTGCACAAGATACGCGATGTGAACTACCGCCGCGGAAGAACCCTGGTGACCGGAAAGCTGGTCCGCCGAGAGAGCGTGAAGAAGCTGACAGAAGAATAAAAATAAAGCCCCCGGATAAATTTCCGGGGGCCCTGTTTGTTACTCAATCGAGGAATATACGCAGATTCTTGCTGCGGGACTGTTGGCGGAGTTTCCTCAGCGCCTTTGCTTCTATCTGGCGGATTCGCTCTCGGGTGACGTTGAATTCCTTGCCGACCTCCTCAAGGGTGTGGGAGCGATCGCTGCCGATTCCGTAGCGGAACTTGAGTACGTCGCGTTCCCTTGCCGGGAGGGTGTCCAGCGCCTTGTTAAGCTCGTCCTTGAACACGGACTGCATGGCGCTGTCGATAGGCGCCGGCGCGTCCTCGTCCGGAATGAAATCTCCCAGAAAACTGTCCTCTTCCTCGCCGACCGGTGCCTCGAGGGAAACAGGGTCCTGTGCAATGCGGATTATCTCGCGCACACGTTCGGGAGTCATATTAAGTTCCTTGGCAACCTCCTCGACGGTGGGCTCGTGACCATTGCGGTGGAGCAGGAGGTTCTGCGCTTTCTTGACCTTGGTGATGGTTTCCACCATATGAACGGGGATTCGGATAGTCCTTGCCTGGTCCGCGATTGCCCTGGAAATAGACTGGCGTATCCACCATGTTGCGTAAGTGGAGAACTTGTATCCCTTTGTGTGGTCGAACTTCTCAACAGCCTTGATGAGTCCGATGTAGCCCTCCTGGATAAGGTCCAGGAAAGGCATTCCTCTGCCGACAAAGTGCTTTGCAATGCTGACGACAAGACGCAGGTTCGCTTCAATAAGCCTGTCTCTCGCGTACTGGTCGCCGGAGCTGATCTTTTCCGCAAGCTGTATCTCCTCCTCGGCGGAGAGCAGGGGAATGCGCCCTATCTCCTTGAGGTGTACCTTCACGGGGTCGTCAACTGCAATGCCGTCGGTGGAATAGTCGCTGTCATCGTCGTTGGTGAAATCCAGGGCGTTGTCCAGGTCGCCGGTCACGATGTCGTCAACTATCTCGATGTTGTTGCTTTCAAGGTCATCATACAGCTTGTTTATCTGTTCAGCGTCAATATCCATCTCCTCGATGGCGTCGGTTATCTCCTTGGTGGTGAGCTTTCCGTTCTGCTTTCCGCGCTCGAGAAGCTCGCTGATAACTTTAGAGTTGCTCATTATTTGTCCTTTCCAGTGTTATTATGTACAAGCAATGATGATATCATTCCAGGAAGTCCTTCAGTTTCTTGCTGCGGGTGGGGTGGCGGAGCTTTCGCAGCGCCTTTGTTTCGATCTGGCGGATTCTCTCACGGGTGACCTGGAATTCCTGCCCGACCTCTTCAAGGGTTCTCTGCCTGCCGTCGATAAGACCGAATCGCAGGATTATAACGCGCTTCTCTCTCTCGGTAAGTGTATCCAGCACTTCGCCCAGCGTCTGTTTGAGAACACTGTTGCATGCCTCGTCCGCCGGAGCCGGAGCGTCCTCGTCCGGAATGAAGTCGCCCAGGTGGCTGTCCTCCTCCTCGCCGATAGGGGTTTCAAGGGAAACGGGGTCCTGCGCGATACGGATTATTTCGCGTACCTTGTCCAGCGGCATGTTGAGCTTTTCCGCGATCTCGTCCTCGGTCGGCTCGTAGCCGTTCTCGTGGAGGAGCTGACTCTGCATTTTCTTTACCTTTGTGATGGTTTCCACCATGTGAACGGGGATTCGGATAGTTCTTGCCTGATCTGCAATGGCACGGGTTATGGACTGCCTGATCCACCATGTGGCGTAGGTGGAGAACTTGAATCCCTTTGTGTAGTCAAACTTATCCACAGCCTTGATCAGTCCGAGGTTGCCCTCCTGTATCAGGTCAAGGAACTGCATTCCGCGGCGGACGTATTTCTTCGCGATGCTTACCACCAGACGGAGGTTGGCTTCGCTAAGGCGCTTCTTTGCGGCAGGATCGCCGTTTGCCATGCGCTCGGCAAGCTTGATCTCCTCCTCAGTGGTGAGCAGGGGAATGCGGCCTATCTCCTTGAGGTAGAGCTTTACGGAGTCGTCCGCGAGCATTCCGTCGGTGTCGTAGCTTTCGTCGGCATTCTCGGATTCCGCCAGGTCGATAAGGCTCTCGATATCCAGGTCGGCGGTATAGTCATCGACGATCTTTATATTAAGATTGTCAAGCTCCTCATAAAGCCCGTTGATCTGCTCCGCGTCAAAATTCAGCTCCTCAAGGACGTCTGTGATCTCCTTTGTGGTGAGGCTTCCTTTTTGCTTTCCCTGTGTGAGCAGGTCACGGAGTGACGCTCCGCTGCCGTTGTTCTCTGTCATTTGCTTTTCTTCTCCTTTAGCTTTTGTGCCAGCGTGAGCAGGTCGTCCTCGGACATGCTGCCGGCTTCTCTCTGATTTATATTGTCATGATACTCGTTGAGCACCCTGATATAATCGTTCACGGCGTCCTCTGAATTGGCGAACTTCGAAAAGTCGTTCAGCGTGCCGTATATTCTCCCGACTTCCTCGGTGGAGAAAGCCTCGTTGAACATTGTACCGGCAAAATTCGCCCCGGAATTATGCTTTTGTTCCATAAATTCGAACACGCGCCGGTTGAAATCCGTGGCGAAGCCGCCGGGCAGCTTTCTGCGCACTGCGGCGAGCTTGTCCGGATTCTGGAACACATAACAGATAATGCCGCGCTCCGCCTTTTCCTCCCGGGGGAGCTTTGCGGCTTCCGGATTCACCTTGTCGGTATTTCTCGGGGAGATAAGGCTGCGGTATTCGTCCCTGTCAGATTTCTTTTTCTGTCGGGAAATTTCGCTCTCCACGGCGTATCTTACCGTGTCCGCCGGGACTCTCGCGGTGTCCGCCGCCTTCGAGATGTAGACGGCGCGCTCCAGCGAGCTTCGTATCTGCGCCAGGAATACCACCGCCTTTTTCAGGTAGGCGGCTCTGTCCTCCTCTTTGGCGAGGTCAAGCCCGTAGCACAGCTTTCCCATCTCGTAGTCGATCGCTCCGCCGGAGCTTTCGATAAGGTGGGCAAAAGCCTGCGCCCCGAATTTCTTGATGTATTCGTCGGGGTCCTTTGCGCCGGTCATCTGGAGTACCCGGGCCTTCACGCCGGCTTCGCTGAGAAGGTTTATTCCCCGGGAAGCCGCCTTCTGGCCCGGACCGTCGCTGTCGTAGGAGAGTATCACCTCGGATTTCCCCATGCGCCCGATAAGCCGCGCCTGGGTAGCGGTTATCGCGGTGCCGAGAGTAGCCACCGCGCTGTCGAATCCTGCCTGATGCATGGAGATGACGTCCATGTACCCCTCGCAGAGAATGAAGTAGTCTGCCTTAGAATTCTTGGCGTAGTTCAGCGCAAACAGGTTGTCGCGCTTCTGGAACACATAGGTTTCGGAGCTGTTGAGGTATTTCGCCGGCGCGTCGGAAGCAAGCGCCCTACCGCCGAAGGCGATGATATTGCCGCGCGTGTCGAAAATCGGGAACATCACACGGTTGACGAACTTGTCGTAAACGCGGTTGTTGTTGCGCACCAATAGGGAGCCATCCACCAGTTCGTCCTCGGAGAATCCGAGGTTTCTCATGTAGTAGTGCAGCTTGTGGTAATCGTTCACCGCATATCCTATCCCGAAATGCCGGATAGTATGCTCGTTCAGCTGGCGCCCGGTAATGTAATTCCAGCCATCTGCGCCTTCCGGGGCGAACAGCTGACGGTGGAAGAACTTCCCGGCTTCGCGGTTCATTTCGTACAGCCTGCGGCGTTTACGGGCGGAATCGTCGTCGCGGTCCTCCGGCATAGCCATTCCGGAGCGCTGCGCCAGGAATCTCACCGCCTCGATGTAGTCAAGGTTCTCGATAGTGCGGATAAAGGTGATGACGTCGCCGCCGGCGCCGCAGCCGAAGCAGTAGTAGCTCTGGGTGTTCGGGTAGACATGGAATGACGGCGTGCGCTCCGAGTGGAACGGGCAGCGGCAGGAAAACGTGCTCCCGGACCTCTTCAGCTCGACATAATTTTCTATAACAGAAACGATCTCGTTGCTGTCGCGGAGTTCCTGAAGAAAACCCTCCGGCAGTGCCATATTCTCACCCCATATTCTGTATTTTGATCAGACCAGCTTGGAAGGAGTGCCGTTCCAACCCTTGGGAATGCAGATCTCCATGAACAGGTCAACTGCGTAATCATCGGTCATGCCGCTGATGAAATCCCCTACGGCGGTAGGCTTGTCGAAGCGCTCCGCCAGCGTCAGATAAAGCCCCGGCATTTTCTCCGGGCGGTCTATAAAGAATTTGTAAAGGAACTCGACAATATACTGTGCCTTGTCCTTTTCCGCGATCGTGGGCGCGGCATGGTAAACATTGCTGAACATGAACGCGCGGAGCTCGTCGTGCGCCTTTTTCGTCACGTCGTCCATGTGGATATTCTCCGCTCCGCCTTCGACGAGGGAGCGCACCAGGGAAGCTATCCTCGCGGATTTTGTCTGCCCGAGGATCCTCACGGGTTCCTCCGGGAGGTCGTTCTCGCTGATAACTCCACCGCGTATCGCGTCGTCGATGTCGTGATTTATGTAGGCGATCTTGTCGCAGAACCGCACCACCATACCCTCACGGGTGTAGGGAAGCGGCGCCCTGCCGGAAGTAGTGTGTCCCACGATACCGTCGATAACTTCCGCGGTAAGGTTCAGCCCTCTGCCGTCCTTCTCGATGAATTCCACAACGCGCCTGCCCTGTAAGTTGTGTGCGAATCCGCCGGGCATAAGATTTGACAGGACGTACTCGCCGTCATGTCCGAAGGGAGTATGCCCAAGGTCGTGCCCCAGTGCGATGGCCTCAGTGAGATCCTCGTTGAGCCCCAGCGCCCGGGAAACCGTCCGGGATATCTGGCTTACCTCAAGGGTATGCGTGAGCCGCGTGCGGTAATGATCCGAATGAGGAATAAGAAACACCTGCGTTTTCCTCTTCAGCCTGCGGAATGCGCGGCAGTGGATTATCCTGTCGCGGTCTCTCTGGAAATCCGTTCGGAAATCGTCCGGCTCCTCCGGCATTGCGCGCCCCTTTGTGTCGGCGGCTTTGCAGGCATATTCGCTGAGTATCAGCGACTCGTTGTGCATGATACGTTCTCTGGGCTGCATGGTAAATCCTTTCACTATATCGGCAAAAGGGCGCAATTATCCCTCTATAATAGAATACACTTTTTTTGAGCGTAATACCTTTTTTGTCAGAGCATTTTTGTTAAAACTACACAAAAGAAAAAAATAAATGCACATTCCATAGGTTATTATGCAAAATCGTAGTTTAGCTTTTCCAGCTCGTTGACTGAAATATTACCGTTGCAGCTGTCGATGAGCTTGTCGGAGAGCGTCTTGGCATTTTCCTCGCGGATACAAAGGGTGATTTGCACATTGTCGGCGAAGTCCTCTTTTTCCACCCTGGCGTCGAGGTCGGCGAAGATCTGCGCGAGTCTGCCATAAAGACCGTAGTCAACTGTGACTGCCATTCGCACCGCTGCTGCCATGCATTTTATCTGTGCGGCGTCCACGGCGTCTTTGGCGCCCCTGGTGTAGGCGCGGACAAGTCCGCCGGCGCCCAGGAGTATTCCCCCGAAATACCGCGTCACAACGCAGCACACGTCCGTCAGCCCCTCCTTTCGGAGCACCTCGTAAATGGGGACTCCGGCGGTGCCGCCCGGTTCCCCGTCGTCGGAGTGCCGCGCTGCATTGTTCTCCCGCAGAATATACGCGTAGCAGTTGTGGGTAGCCTTGCGGTGCATAGCGCGTATCTCCTCGATGAACGCGACGGCTTCCTCCTCCGTCCGGACGGGGCAGAGGTACCCTATGAACTCGGATTTCTTCTCGATAAATCTGGCTTCGCAACGGCGCGCGATGGTCTTGTATTCCATGAGTACCTCCGTTATAAACGCAAAAACACACGCAGGGAGATCCGAGCGTGTGTTTTTAACTACTTTCAGTCTACCGGTTGAACAATTACTTGCCCATGTTGTAGCGCTTCTTAAATCTGTCAACACGTCCGCCGGAGTCAACCAGCTTCTGCTTACCGGTGAAGAACGGATGGCACTTAGAGCAGATTTCTACTCTGATGTCCTTCTTGGTAGAGCGTGTCGGGATCTCGTTACCGCAAGCGCATCTGATTACAGTAGCTTCGTATACGGGATGAATACCTTCTTTCATGAATTTCACCTCAATCCATATATGCCAAACCCTGGTTTGCTTACCATCAGCGGTTCAGACCTTGGCATAGTCATTACAATTATATATTCTATCACAACTTTCTAGAAATTGCAATAGGTTTTCAGAAATTTTCTGAAATTTTTTCGTTCCACATGGAACTTACTTCCAATCAGAAGCCGAGGATTTTTGTGAAATCAGTGGAGAGCTTTTCCTGGAGTGCCACAGCGTCGGACTTCTGCGCACCAGTGGTGGTGTAGTAAACCTTGATCTTAGGCTCAGTTCCGGAAGGTCTGATAACTACGCTGGCGTTGTCATGGAGGAAGAATGTGATGACGTTGGACTTAGGCAGGGTGATCTGCTCGGTCTTGCCGTCGGTGTAGGTCTTTACGGAAGCCTCGTAGTCTGCAACAGCCTCTACAGCCAGACCGCCGATGGACTTGGGACCGTTCTTTCTGAGGTCGGACATGATCTCGCTCATGCGCTCCATACCGCTCTCGCCCTCGCAGGTGAAGGTGTCAAGCTTGTTGAAGTAAACGCCGTATTCAGCGTACATTCTCTTTCTTGCCTCAATGAGGGAGATGCCCTTGGTGCGGTAGAATGCAGCCATCTCGCAGATGAGCATGGAAGCAACTACAGCGTCCTTGTCGCGTACATAGCCGCCTGCGAGGTAGCCGTAGCTCTCCTCGAAGCCGAAGATGTAGCGGTTCTCCTCGCCCTTTTCCTCGAGGAATCCGATCTGCTCGCCGATGAACTTGAATCCGGTGAGGACTTCGCGCAGTTCAACGCCGTACTTCTTGCAGATCGCCTTGGTGATATCGGTGGTTACGATGGTCTTTACTGCAACAGGGTTCTTGGGCATTGTGCCGAGAGCGATACGCTCCTTGCAGATGTATTCGAGGAGGAGTGCGCCTACTTCGTTGCCGGTGAACAGCTCGTAGTGGTCGCCGTCGGGAACTGCGATACCAACGCGGTCGCAGTCGGGGTCGGTAGCGAGCAGCAGATCAGGCTTCTCGGTCTCGCAGAGCTTCAGACCGCAAGCGAGTGCTTCCTTAATCTCGGGGTTCGGGTAGGGGCAGGTGGGGAAGTTTCCGTCAGGATTCTCCTGCTCGGGAACAACAACAACGTCCTTAACGCCGATCTCCCTGAGAATGCGGCGAACGGGCTTGTTGCCAGTGCCGTTCAGAGGAGTGTAGACTACCTTCAGACCGCTGAAAGCGACCAGATCGGTATGCAGACCCTGCTCCTTGACCTTAGCCATATAAGCGTCGATAACATCGTCGCCGATGAAGCTGATCATTCCGTCAGCAACAGCCTTGTCGAAGTCAACAGACTTCACGCCGTCGAAGATGTCGATAGCGTTGATCTTTGCGAGAACAGCCTCAGCAGCCTCAAGTGTGAGCTGGCAGCCGTCGTTTCCGTATACCTTGTAGCCGTTGTACTTGGCAGGGTTGTGGCTTGCTGTTACCATTACGCCGGCGCCGCAGTCCAGTGCTCTTACTGCCCAGGACAGCATGGGGGTAGGCATGAGTTCCTTGTAGATGTGTACCTTGATACCGTTGGCAGCGAGAACCTCTGCTGCGCTCTTGGAGAAGTAGTCGGACTTGATACGGCTGTCGCAGGAGATAGCCACGGACTTCTTCTCGCCGCTTGCGAGAATATACTCAGCAAGACCCTGAGTAGCCTTCTTTACGGTGTATACGTTCATTCTGTTGGTGCCTGCGCCGATAACGCCGCGGAGTCCGCCGGTGCCGAACTCGAGGTCGCGGTAGAAGCGGTCGTTTTTGCCGTCCTCGTCGTCCTTAATGCTCTCAAGTTCCTTCTTGAGGTCGGGGTCAGCGACTGCCTTAGCGAGCCACAGGTCATAGAGCTTCTGAATATCTGCCATTATATGTTCCTCCTGTTGTTCTTTTCTACAATCAGGTAGAGTAAGTATAAGCTACTACCTGAACAATCATAAATATTATAGCATACTCCGCAGGAAAATTCAAGGGGTATGAAATATTTTTTTAGCTAAAATTGTGGCTTTAATAACTTTTATCTAATGCCGCCGGATATACTTGACAACTCCGGCGCCGAGATAATCCTGCTTGACCGCACCGAGCAGGGCGGATTTTCAGACAGCAGCGGAAACGTGTACGTCCCTGTTTAATTAAGATGATACGCACGGTGGGTGGATCGTGCGTATTTTTTTCGAATACCCCTTGACAAATCCGTGGGATTGTGATATCATAATATTGTAGTTAGGAAACACTAACGCAGCGGAACAAAATCCACTATATTATTTAGATATAGGTTAGTGTGAACTAATTCAAAGAATGCGGAATAGAGCAGTCCGTATTAGCAGAAGATAGGAGAGAGCAATGTCAACGGAGGAATGCAGGCGCTTTGAAAAGAAGCTGGCGTTTCACACAGCGCCGTCGCTGCTTGGAATAAAGTGCGCAAGTCTGCTGACGCTTTCACGCAGCGAGTTTGATATCAGCGGAAATGCACGCAGATTCAACCGGCGTGCGTCGGCAAAGGGACTGAAGATCAAGGTGCTGCGCGAGGAATGCGCGTGCCGCGACCGGTCGCTGATACTCGTCTATAACGAGAATAAGCTCGCGGAAAGGCTCTCCGGCAGGGAGGCACGGCAGCTGCTGAGCGAATACGGCTACGGCGATGAAATGACTCCGGAGCAGTGCCTTGAGCGGCTTTCGCAGCGTACCGCGTGCGACGAATTTCCGCACGAGATCGGCGTATTCCTTGACTATCCCGTGGAGGACGTCCGCGGATTCGTGCAGAACAGCGGCTGCAACTATAAGCTGTGCGGCTGCTGGAAAGTATACGGGAGCGTTGAGAGCGCCCGGAAGAAATTCGCAGCGTATGACAAATGCCGTGAATATCTATGCAGAAAACTGGAGCAGGGCGAGGATATCTACCGTGCCCTGAAGATATCGTAAGGAGGACTTCTACATGAAAACAGCAGTTATTTACTGGAGCGGAACAGGCAACACCGAGGCAATGGCTAAGGCAGTGGCTGATGGTGCAGGCGCTGAGCTTTTCAGCGTATCCGCTTTTTCCGGCGATGTGGCAGATTACGACGCAGTGGCGTTCGGCTGCCCCGCAATGGGCGCAGAGAACCTTGAGGAAGGCGAGTTCGAGCCGTTCTTTGAGGGAATCGAAAGCAAGCTTTCCGGCAAGAAGGTGGCACTGTTCGGTTCCTATGGCTGGGGCGACGGCGAATGGATGCGTGAGTGGGCTGAGCGCGTCAAGAAAGACGGCGCAGTTCTCGTTAATGACGAGGGTCTTATTGTGAACGAAGCCCCCGACGACGCAGCCCTCGCAGACTGCAAGGCGCTCGGCGCAAAGCTTATCGGGTAATGTGACCCGGTGTTACGGCGCAGCCCGGTTCACCTTTCCCCGGACTGCACCTGCGGCAAATGGCGCCGTTACCCGAAATTTGCAGATCTTTTCATATGATATGTCTGCCATGCGCGCTGATTGCCGCATGGCGCTTTTTTTATGAAACTTGTGTGATAATTCCGGCGGCGGATTTCCAAAAGCTTGACAAAAATGCTCAGGGGGGATATACTATATTATAAACAAACGACAGGGGTGATATCATGACTGATCCTATGACCGGACTGACCAGGGGGCAGGTCGCCGAAAAGACAGCCCGGGGCGAGAACGCCGGGGATTCCACCGTCAGATCAAAGAGCGTCGGCAGGATATTTGCCGATAATATATTCACGCTGTTCAACCTGATAAATGTGATAATTGCCGTGCTCGTGTTCCTGGTGGGAGCCTACCGGAACATGCTTTTCATGGGAGTTATCCTGTGCAATATAGCTATAGGAATATTCCAGGAGATACGCTCCAAGCGCATAATTGACCGGCTGTCCCTTATATCCGCGCCTAAGGCGCACCTACTGAGGGACGGCGAGGAGCAGGTGCTTCCGGTTGCGGACCTTGTCCCGGGGGATATCATGCTTCTTTCCACCGGCAGGCAGCTCTGTGCGGACGGGGTTCTCGTGTCCGGCGAGCTGGAGGCAGATGAGAGCCTGCTGACCGGCGAAAGCGACACGGTAGTGAAGCGCCCGGGGGACACGCTGTATTCCGGAAGCTTTGTGGTAGCCGGCAGCGGAAAGGCGGAAGCGACAGCGGTCGGAGCGGCGGCATACGCGAACAAGATCGCGGCAGGCGCCAAGAAATCCAGGAAGCGCCGTTCGGACATGATGGACGCCATCAACAATATAATCTCCACGATATCCGTGTGTATCCTGCCGTTTGCGCTGGTGCTGTTCACAAAGGCGCTGTTCGTTGCCGGGCAGGAGCTTCAGTACAGCGTGACGAGTACTGCCGCCGCAATAATCGGAATGATCCCCGAGGGGCTTGTTCTGCTGACGAGTATCGCGCTGGCGGTGAGCTCCATAAGGCTTGCGCGCCGCCGTACTCTCTGCCAGGATCTGTACTGTGTGGAAAGCCTTGCCCGGGTGGACGTCCTCTGCCTTGACAAGACCGGAACGATAACCACCGGAAACATGCAGCTTAGCGAGATAGTCCGCCTGGACGCGGATTTCACGCCGGAGCCGGCGCTGTCTGCGCTTTCCGGGGCGCTGGGGGCGGAGAACCAGACCATGGCGGCAGTCGCCCGCAGATTCCCGGGAGGAAACGACGTGCACTGCGTAAAGACGGAGCCGTTTTCCTCCGCGCGGAAATGGAGCGCGGCGCAGTTCGAGGAATATGGCACGCTGATTCTGGGCGCGCCCAGCTTCGTCCTCGGCGCGGACGAGTATTCCGCCATCAGGGAGCAGTGCGAGAAGTACTCCTCCCGGGGAATGCGCGTGCTTCTCCTGGCGCAGAGCCGCGAGCCGCTGCCGGACAAGGCGCTTCCCGGCGGAGTAGTTCCGCGAGCGCTGGTGGTGCTTTCCGATGAGATAAGGGAGAGCGCGCCCTCCACCCTGGAGTACTTTCGGTCGCAGGGCGTGGATATCCGCGTGATATCCGGCGACGACCCGGTGACGGTATCCAACGTGGCGGCAAAGGCAGGGCTTCCCGGCGCGGAGAATTACGCCGACATATCGCTGCTGACCGATGAGGAGCTTCCGGAAGCTGCGGAAAAGTACACCGTCTTCGGCAGGGTAACTCCCTCCCGGAAGCTTGCGCTGGTGAAGGCGCTGAGGTCGGCAGGTCACAAGGTCGCGATGACCGGCGACGGAGTGAACGACGTGCTGGCGCTCCGGGAGGCGGATTGCTCCGTGGCGGTGCAGTCCGGCAGCGACGCGGCAAGGTGCGTGTCCCAGCTTGTGCTGCTCGACAGTGACTTTTCCGCAATGCCCCTCGCCGTGGAGGAGGGCAGGCGCTGTATCAACAATATCCAGCGTTCTGCGTCTCTGTTCCTTGTTAAGACGATATTCTCGTTCCTGCTTTCGGTGATGTTCCTGTTCTCATCGTCGGCGTATCCGTTCCAGCCGATACAGCTGACGCTGATAAGCGCGCTGTTTATCGGCGCTCCATCGTTCCTCCTGGCTCTGGAGCCTAACAAGGACCGGGTGCAGGGAAGATTCATAGCGAACGTCCTGAAAAAGGCGCTCCCGGGAGGGCTTACTGTCGTGTTGGGTATCGGCGCCCTGCTGGTGCTCCAGAATATATTCTCGATTCCGCAGGAGCGGCTTTCGGTCATGGCGGTATACGTCACTGCCGGAGTACTCTACGGGGTGCTTTTCCGGGTCTGCAAGCCGTTCCGGAAGTGGCACATCATCATGCTGGCAGTCGTCCCGGCGGTGTTCTGCGCCGCGTGCTGGCTCGTCAGCCCGCTGTTCTATATCGTTCCACTGAATTTCAGCGAGTGGCTGTGCGTTGCGTGTGTGATTCCCGGGGAACTGATGATTTTCTGGGGGCTGGTCAATCTCCTGGGCAGGATACTCGGGCGCTGGTCCGGCGGATTCCCACCAATGCCGCGCACCAAGAAGGCCTGCGCCGGGACTGTGCTCGTCCTGTCGGCGGCATATGCGGTGTGGCTTTTCCTGATACTGGCGGATTACCTTGCCGTAAGGAACGGCGCGGTCCCGATATTTGCCATGAAACAGCCGGACGGCACGAATTCCGGGCTTCTCTACACGATAACCGACGGAGTGTTCCATGTATTCGGGCGTGATATAATTCCATAAGATAAAAGCGAACAGGGAAGCCCGTACAGGACTTCCATAAATAAAGATTGGAGGGTGCACAGCGCCCTCCGTTTGTATTTTATGCGAAACCGGCAAGCGAACGCCGCTTCAGCGCATTTTCCAGCACTTCCGGAAGCCGCTCCGGAGGGCACGCGAAGCATGGGATATCCAGTGCCGACACCCTTTTGGCGAGTTCCTCGTCAAATATAGGCTTTCCGCTGTCGGATACCGCGAGCAGCACCACGATGTTCACGCCGGAGCTGCGGAGTTCCTCCAGACGGCGGAGCAGTCTGCTGCGGTTTCCGCCCTCGTACAGGTCGGTGACAATGAACATTGTGGTTTTTTCCGGCTGAGTCACCAGCCCGGAGCAGTACGCCACGGATTTTTCTATGTCCGTGCCGCCGCCGAGCTGTATTCCATACAGCAGCTCCACCGGGTCGGAGCAGTGCTCCGTGAGGTCGGTGACGGCGGTGTCGAAGGCGATGACGTGAGTCCTGAGGGAGCTTATGCTGGCGAGGATACAGCCCATCACGGAGGAATATATCGCGGATTCCGCCATGGAGCCGCTCTGGTCGATATCCAGAATCACGGTGCGCGAGCCGGATTTCGCCGCGCGCTCATAGAACCAGAATTTTTCCGGCAGCAGCAGTTTCCGCTCCGGGTCGTAATTTCCGAGATTGCGGCGGATAGTCGTGCGAAAATCCAGCGCCGCCGCACTGGGTATGGGGGAGTGTTCCCGGCGGTTCAGCGCGGAGCTTACGGAGCGGCGCAGGTCGTCGGACAGGCGGCGGTTTATGTCCTCCACTATCTTCGCGATATAGCGGCGCGCGTTGTCCTTTGCCCGGGCAGGGATCTGGTCTTTCAGCGTGAGCAGCAGCGCCGCCGTGGAGATATCCGGTGCCAGTCCCTCCAGCATTTCCGGCTCAAAGAGAAGCTGCTTCAGTCCACAGCGTTCGATCGCGTCGTTCTGTATTATGCGAATCTCGGTCTGGCTGAAAAGCGAACGCAGGTCGCCGAGCCATTTCGTCAGCTTCGGCGAGGATTTGCCGCTGCCTGCCATTCCGGAGGAGCTACCGTCGGAGTTTCCGCCGTATATCTGCGACAGCGCGGAATCCATGAGCATATCCTCCTCGGACATCGCGCCGGCGCCGCCTAGGGAGTTCATCGTATCCTCGCAGCAGCTGCCGAGAATCAGCCGCCAGCGTTTCAGAATTTCCTTGTTTTCCATTCAAATATCTCCGAAGTCAAAATCGTCAAGACTGCCGATGTCCTGCTGTTCCTGCGCATTCAGCGCCCCGGTCGTGAATTCAGCCGCCGACTGCTTTGAGATCCCCAGCACTTCGCCGATGTTCTCGGCTATGTCGGATTTTTCAGCAGGGGTGTATTCCGCGAACGTGCGCCGCAGGCAGACAAGCACCGGCTTGAATTCCTCGGTGGAAAGCCCTGCCGTGAAATCGCACAGCTTCTCCCAGACGGAAAGGCGGCTTATCAGTGCGCGGCGGTTCTTCTTCGAGAATCCCTCGAACCACTGCGCGCCCTCTGCGGCGAATCCCGGGGACAGCCGCCTGCCGATAAGCTCCGAGAGCTTGCCGGGGGCTATCAGTCCGCGCTCCATCAGCACCGCGCAGCAGAATCCCGAGAGCAGCGGCGCGGCGAAGTTGCTGTCCGCGATATCCGATAGCAGGGCGGTGAATCGGTCGCCGTCCATAAAATCATGCGCAGTGCAGGCATCGTTCACGGCGGAAACCGCGGTTATCAGCTGCTCCGCCGCCGGGCGGTCGCATACTGCTCCCGACGGAAGGCACAGGCAGAATCTCAGGAACAGCTTCTCCATAAGTTCCGGCAGGCTGCTGGTATCCAGCCGGCGGATACTGCCGAAGCGCAGTATTCCCGACAGCGTGCCCAGCGCCCTGCCGACTTCCGCGGCGGAGGAGCACTCCGCGGTCTGCTTCTGCACGGAGGAAGCGGCGGTCCGCACGCAGTCCGGCAGTCCGCATTCAAACGCGGTGTCGAGCAGCGCGGCGGTCTGCGCCACGGATTCCGCCCCGGCAAGCTGCAGGGAGATATCGTTAGCCGCCGCCTGCTCCACCGTGTCGCCCTTCAGGGAGGCCTCCACTATTTCGATTTCCGCCTGGGGCGTCCAGCGGAGTTCCCACAGTTCCGCCCAGGTGGCGTTGTCCTGCGGCCGCGCCTTCTGTAGGCAGAAGCTGACGCCTAGCGCTTTCAGCCGGTGCAGGAAGAACGAGCGCTCAAGGTCGATGAACGCCGCCTTTTCCGTCTTTACCCGGAGATTCTCGCGCAGGTCGAGGGGCAGTTCCTCTGCGGTCGCCTTGCGGTATTTTTGCAGCTTCAGCTCCTTCAGCTGCCGCATGAAATCCTCCTGGACGGAGGTGCAGACTGCGCCCTCCGGCATGGAGCCTATCCGCGTTCCGATCTCGACGTCTGCGCAGGCGAGGGATATTTCCGCGAAGCTGCCGTGACCCATGCAGGTGACTGCCGCGTCGCGCAGGTCGGCGAGGTTCGGAAGCTTGCCGCCGCGCATTTCGGCGAGAGTGTCCGCAAGGCGTTTGGCTTCGATCACTTCCGCCGTGGAGCAGGCGAAGCCGTGTTCGCGCTGATACTCCGCTATTTTAGCGAGGTACTGCGCGGCGCTGTTCCGGATATCCCCGGAGCGGCGGCAGTTCCACAGGAGTTCGCTGTATCCGGGAGCCCTGCACCCGGCGCCGTAGCCGGAGCGCTCCGACAGGCGGTAGTAGGAATACGGCATGAGCGTCGCCTTTGAGGTCACGGTCGGTAGCTTACCGGTGAGTTTCGCGTCCTCCTGTGTGAACGGGACGTTTTTCAGTCCTGCGGTGTGGAAGGCTCCGGTCAGCACCGCGATATTACCGCCGGGGTGCGCGGATTCGCACTCGCTTATCACCCGGCGCATGAATGCTTCGCGCAGGGAGTTGTGCGCGTCGCTGCCGGAAAAACCGCGCAGCGACGCGCCGTAGTTCTCAGCGGCGGCGAGGAAGTCCTCATAGCTTTCGCACTGCTCAAAGCAGTATTCCCAGAAGGAGCCGTTGTCCATTCCGGAAACCGCCTCCATGCGCTCGTAAACGTTCGGCGAGCGGTCGTCAGTGGAGCCGTCCTCGTCGTCGGATTCCTGCTGTATCTGCGCCAGCACGCAGTCGGAGGGCAGGTCGCAGAAGCGCACCTCCACACCGTTTCGCACCGCCCACATCATCGCGGCGTATTCCGGGGAGAATTCCGCGAAGGGGTAGAGCACGGTGTGCACCGGGGCTTCCTCGGTGTAGGCGAGTATCGCGCCGGGCAGCTTCACCTCCGGGGCGCAAAGCTGCGGGATCAGTCCGCTGAGGTCGGAGGGACCCTCGATGAGCAGCACCTCCGGCTGTGTGCGCCGCAGGAATTCCTCAGCGTAATATGCGCAGGCAGGGGAGTGGTGTCTTACTCCGAAATAGTGCGTCATTATGCGTTTCTCTCCCTGCATTCAGCGTACAGTCCTGCGCATTCACGGCGCTTTTTCATCACGTTTTCGAGGTATTCCGCCCAGACAGCCTTGTCCTTGGTGTCGTCCTTGACGACTGCGCCCTGGAGCGCGGAGGCAAGGTCGGAGTCGGAAATCACGCCGTTACCGAAGCTTCCGGCGAGCGCCATGCTGTTTATCAGCAGGGAGATAGCCTCCGCGGAGGACAGCACTCCGGAGGTCTGCTTCAGCTTGACCTGCCCGTCGAGGGTCTGCCCGTTCCGGAGTTCCCGGAAAATAGTCACAACGCGTTCCACGGAGGTGCGGTCGGGGAGTTTCGCGGTCAGCCCGAAGCTGTCGGAAAGCTGCGCGACCCTGGTATTTACAATGTTGATTTCGGTTTCCATATCCGCCGGGGCAGGAAGCACCACGATATTGAAGCGGCGCTTCAGCGCGGAGGACATCTCGTTGACGCCCTTGTCGCGCGTGTTGGCGGTGGCGATAACGGAGAATCCCTTTTTCGCAGGGACTTCCTCGGAAAGCTCCGGCACGGAAATGCGCTTTTCTGAAAGAATGGAGATGAGCGCGTCTTGCACCTCGCTGGCGCAGCGCGAAATCTCTTCAATGCGCGCAATAGCGCCGGCTTCCATCGCAGAGTACACCGGGCTTTTCACGAGCGCTTCGTGGGAGGGACCCTTCGCAAGCAGCAGCGCGTAGTTCCAGGAGTAGCGTATCTGCTCCTCAGTGGTGCCGGCGGTACCCTGGATAACCAGGGAGGAATCGCCGTTTATTGCTGCGGTGAGGTGCTCCGACAGCCAGGATTTCGCAGTGCCCGGCTCGCCTATCAGCAGGAGGGCGCGGTCGGTGACGAGGGTCGCAATGCATATCTCAACGATACGGCGGTCGCCCATGTATTTCGGCGTGATGACGGTATTACCGGACTTGCCGCCCATTATGTAGGTCAGCACGGAGCGCGGTGACATCTTCCAGCCGGTGGGCACGGGGTCTTTTTCGTTTTTGATGAGGGCTTCAAGCTCCGCCTTGTACAGTTCCTCGGCAGGCAGGCGCAGTATATCGGACATGGTATGGTTCCTTTCTTTATTCGGGGAGTTCTTCCAGCAGATTCCTTGCTATCGTGGAGAAGTGCGAGAGCGGTCCGGTCAGCACTTTATCCAGCATTTCCAGCAGGAGAGTGCGCTTCTGCTGTACGGTGAGGAGTGGGGTCTTTGCGACTTCATATGCAGAGCGCGGCGCGTTGGGTGGGAACATCGCGCAGTCCCGTATCAGCCGGAAAGTCGTTTTGCTGTCCGGCGAGCCGTAATTTACGATTAGCTCCAGCAGGTCCAGATGTGGTATCTTTTTTATCGCAGCGAGGGCGAATTTCACAGTCTGCTCCTTTATCGCACCGACATCATCGGGAGCCGCTGTTTCAATAGCGGTTTTCAGGAAATTACAGCGTGCCTGTACTGGGTATGTCATTTCCCTGGAATCGCCGCTTATCATGGAGGATTCGCCCAGAAGCTCCGTCAGTGACTGCGGCATGCGTGCGAAAAGAGGCATTGTCAGCACGCGGACAGGGATATCACCGTATGCGACCGGAACTTCCGCCGCGAAGATATATTTCCCGTCGCTTTCAGAATAGCGGATACCATCTTCAAGCAGGTGAAAAGCAGCGTAGCTGCCCCGGCGTGATATGCGCTTCTTCATTTCCGCGGCGACCTTGTCCGGATCGTCCGGGAGCATAGCTATACACCATGCGGTGAAGAATGCTTCCGGCTCCTTTTCATGCAGCCGCAGCGTCATTGCCTTAAATCTGCCGTCCGGGTCGGGGAACATGTTGTTGATGAGCACATAGTTCATCTCGCGCAGCTCATATATTCCCTTCGGGCTGGCAGGAAACTTCCTGGAGAATTCCAGTGCTCGCAGGAAGCAGTCGTCGATGTCCGGCTTGTGTATCATCATGGATACCGTACTCATGACCTGCTTCGGATCCGGGCGATTCTTCTTATCGGCGGAGAAGGCGCTGTCCAACCTGCTGCGGATAAAATCCACCGCCACATCGGACGGTGAAGTGCACAGAATCGGCAGGTAGCTGTCCTTGTACTTCGCGGTGAGTTTCGTTAGGATATCATCGAATCCCGGAGGATTCAGCCGCGCAGTTTCAAGGAGGGCGGCGGTTTTTACCCTGCCCTTTTCGGTGCGGCAGAAATCCAGCAGGCGCAGAGCGTTTGCGCTGTCCCGTCCCAGTGCCTGGATCGCCTTTATCCGGACATTCTGTGGAGCTTCCTCGTTTTCCGCGAGGGAGAGGTACCAGTCGTTTTCCGCGCTTCCGGCGGTGTTCGCGATGTAGTCCACCTGCACCCCGGAAGCCTTCTCGTCCGACATATCGATGGAGCCTTTCAGCAGCGGCACGATGGAGGTTCCATAGGCGGCGCACATCGTATCTGCAAAGGCGCTGATATTCTCGCCCTTCTCTCCGGAGGCGGAAATAAACATCTCCAGTATTCTTGGGTCGCCTAGCAGTGCATATTCATCCGGGTCAAGCTTTTTCAGGTGCTGGCTTTTCGTGAGTATCGCAGCCCACAGGGATTTCACGGATCGCCAGCCTGCCTCCATGTTGTATTCCACATCGTATTCCAGCGTGCCCGGTTGGGATTCCTCGGCGTTGGTGTAGTGACCCTGGGTAACCGCCAGGGCGTCCGCCAATGCAATGCAGTCCGCCAGCAGGAGTGCCGGCTCCGGCTCGGTAAAGAGCCTTGCGCACATATCGCGCAGGCGTGCGAAGGTCTTGTTGGCTTCCGCGAGGGGAGCCATACCCTCCACGGCGCGCTTCAGCCGGAAGTCCTCCGGTATGGAAGCGCACCCGGCGGAGGCGCAGTCGTAAAGTCTGTCGTGAAGCTCGTAAAACGGCGCAGTATTCATATGTATCCTCCCCTCAGCACAGCTTGGTTATTCCGTCCGTGTGGACAATGGACATCGGACAGAGGTACATGCGGTGGTCTTCCGGCGCGTAGTACATCAGCCCGAAAAGCGCGCCGTCATGCAGCCGGCGGCTGTCCACAAAGGAAAGAATGTCGCAGCAGTTCGGGAACTGCCGGTAGTATGCCTGGAGAGTTATGCTCTCCTCCCCGAGTTTCAGCACGGCGCGGCGCTTATCCGCAAGCTGTATCTCGTCGAACCGGAGCAGCACACCGGCATAGGGCTCGGAGAGCGTGTTTTTCAGGTCGTTCTTGGCGGTTTTAACAGCTTCAGCGATACTGGTGCCAGCCTTTTCGAGCACCCGGGAGTAGTCCGGCGCGGATATCTCAGCCGCCTCCCACCGCACCCGGGGATTCAGTCCCCCGGGGTAGCGGCAGAGCACGGGAACATGGAAAATCCCGGTCGCGGAATCCTCCTGCTTCAGGTATTTTGCCGCCTTTACCGGGCGGATATTCCGCGTGCAGTATATCTCTCCGGAGCCGAGGTCGAGCCAGAATCCGTTGTCGGTTTCCACGGTGAGGTTGTAGTTGTTGTTCTCGCAGAAGGCCAGCTGGATAAGCTCGGCGTTTTCCTTGTACAGTCCGGCTTCCCGGAGCTGCGAGAGCTTCCACACGCCGCCCAGTTCCTCGTAGAGTACGCTGTCCTCCGGGAGCACGTCGCCGGATTCCAGCTTTGCGGTTATGTACTGCCGGGATTTCTTCACGGTGGCGGCAAGCCTTATCAGCAGGGAAGTGATGTAGCGCATGGATTTGTCGCCGGGGTCGCCGGTGAGATACTGCACGGAATCCACGATACGGTTCATTATCTCCTGGAGCCCGGGCAGCCAGTAGTCGCCGAGCTGCTTCGCGAGGGCGCGGTACTGGTCGGCAGCGGCGCTGTTGGCGGAGTACACTCCGCGGCTGAGCATGTCCTTCACGAAGCTTTCCGCGAGGTCGAGTCCCTCCAGCTGCTTCTTCAGTTTCTTTGCGGCTGCGGATTTGTTCTGCTTTGCCGGAGCGGCAGGAGCTGCCGCCTTTTCGGCGCGCTTTGCTGCCTTTTCGCGCTTCTGCGCTATGTCGTCGGGGATATCTGCGGTTTCGAACGGTTTTCCGGAGAGCCACTCCAGCATGAGCGCCAGGGAGTGCTTGCACGGGAACTGCCTGCTGGGGCAGGAGCAGCGGAATACCGGCTCGTTCCCGGAAAAATCCGCCGAGGTGGAGTAGGGATTCTTTCCGCTGCCCTGGCACTCGCCGAAAATCAGGGTTTCGTCCGCCGTCTTTTTCAGGTTGATGAACTCCCCACGGGAGCATATCTTCCGGGCGTTATCTATGGCGGCAGTATTCGGCGCCACGGAGCGCACCAGCTCCATTGAGATGATACTTGCTGTTGACATGGCTTTCCTCCATTGTTAATGTTATGTATCAATTATATCAGAAAACCGCCGTTTTTTCAATACACTAAATACCCCGTTTTCCCATCGGACGCATGCTTCGGTCTGATTTGTGGTGTGGAAAGTATAATTATGTCAGCATATACATCAGTGCGTTGACTATCGCTGCGGCGACATTGCTGCCGCCCTTTCTTCCCCGGGCAACGATATACGGGACTCCGCTCTGCATGATGAGCTCCTTCGACTGAACTACGTTCACGAATCCCACGGGAACGCCTATTACGAATGCCGGAGAGAAATCCCCGGCAGTGATATGCTCATACAGCCGGATAAGTGCAGTCGGAGCGTTTCCGCAGGCGAAGATCACGGGCTTCCCCAGCTGAGCGGCGCGGTCAACGGAAGCCGCCGCCCGGGTAGTTCCATGCGCCTTTGCGGCTGCGGCGGTTTCCGGGTCTGACATGAAGCAGAGCACCTCGCAGCCAAGTCTGCTCAGCGCGGATTTGTTGATGCCTGCCTTCGCCATGTTGGTGTCGGTCACTATGACGGCGCCGTTGCGGAGCAGCTCCAGCGCTGTGTCCACGGCGTTTTCCGAAAAGCACAGGTTGTCCGCGTAGTCAAAATCCGCCGTGGTGTGTATCACCCGGTAAAGCACGGGCTTTATCTTTTCCGGGAATGTCCTGCCGCCAAGCTCGGATTCGATGATCTCAAAGCTGCGGTGCTCGATATCCGCCGGAAGTACATATTCTATGTTCAATATTCTATCCCCCTGCGTGCGTTGATTCCCCGGGTGTAGGGGTGCTTTACGCACTTGATTTCGCTGACGTAATCTGCGGAATCCACGAACATCTGCGCAGGCTCTCGCCCGGTTATCACAAGCTCGGCGCTGCCGGGCTTTTCCGTCAGGAATTCCTCTGCCGCCGCCCTGTCGAGAAGTCCGCTGCGGTATGCCGCGTTGAATTCGTCGATTATCAGCATGTCCACCTCCCCGGAGCGCACCATGGAGTAGCCTTTTTCCAGCAGGGCATTGTGGCACTCGGTGATTCCGCGCTTGTCCTCGTCGGTCATATTCCAGACGAAGCCGTAATTCCTGTCGCAGCGCTCAAGGGTGATTCCCGGAATGCTTCGTATTACGGACAGCTCCGAGGTGTCCGAGCCTTTAAGCAGCTGGATTATGTGCACGCGCATTCCGGCGCCTGCCGCCCGGACTGCCAGCCCTAGCGCCGCTGTCGTTTTTCCCTTGCCGTCGCCGCAGTAAATATGCAGAAGTCCCATTCAAATGCCCTCCCTGATAATTTTGTAGATGAGTTCCATGTCCAGGCTCTCCCGGACGGAGTCCGCCAGCAGGTCGTACTGTGACTGCTTGTAAGCCTCCCTGTCAACAGTGCCGCCGGTGTATTCCAGCCCTTTTCGGCGGAAAAGTTCGTTCACCAGCCTGCCGCTGACGTCGCTGCTGTCGAAAATCCCGTGAATGTAGCAGCCGCAGATGTTCCCGGAATACGCGCCGTCCCCGGTGGAAAGCAGCGGCAGCCCGGCGGATTCCGTACGCCCCATGTGTATTTCGTAGCCGGAAAACTCCGCTCCGGAAAGGAACGAGAATCCTCCGGAGATGTCGCCGAATCTGCCGGAGGTCCGCGTGCGGCGCTTCTCAGCGGCGAACACTGTTTTTGCCGGGAGCAGCTCCAGTCCGCGTATCTCGCCGCCGCCCTCGGAGCATTCAGGGTCGGAAATCACGGCGCCGAGCAGCTGATATCCGCCGCATATCCCGAATATAAGCGCACCTGATGAAGCCGCCTTTTTCAGCGCGGCTTCCAGTCCGGATTCCCGGAGCCACCTCATGTCGGAGATGGTGCTTTTCGTCCCGGGAAGGATTATCATATCCGGATTTCCGAGCTGCTCCGGCTTCGTGACATACCGGACTGTGACCCCGGAATACTGCGAGAATACATCGAAATCCGTGAAGTTTGATATCCGCGGCAGGCGTATCACCGCAATGTCCACAAGTCCCACGGAGCGGTTGTCCAGCTTCTCGGAAAGGCTGTCCTCGTCCTCAATGTCGCACCGGACGTAAGGGACGACTCCGGCGACGGGCTTTCCGCTGCGCTGTTCGAGTATTTCTACGCCGCTGCGGAATATGCTCCGGTCTCCCCGGAACTTGTTGACGATGAGCGCCTTTATCATGTCCTGTTCGGAGGGCTCCAGCAGCTTCACCGTGCCGATCAGCTGCGCGAAAACTCCGCCGCGGTCGATGTCGCCCACCAGAACCACCGGGGATTTCGCGAGCCTTGCCATGCCCATATTCACGATGTCGTCAGCTTTCAGATTCAGCTCCGCCGGACTTCCTGCACCCTCGATGACGATTATGTCGTGCTGCGCGGACAGCGTGTCGTAAGCCGCCATTATCTGCGGAATGAATTCGCGCTTCCGCCGGAAATACTCCATCGCGCGCATGTTCCCGATTACTTCGCCGTTGACTATGACCTGGGAGCCGACGTCGCTTGTCGGCTTAAGCAGTATCGGGTTCATGAGGACTGACGGCTCGACGCCTGCCGCCTCCGCCTGCATTACCTGCGCCCTGCCCATTTCCAGACCCTCCGCGGTGATGTAGGAATTCAGCGCCATGTTCTGGGATTTGAACGGCGCAGCGGAATATCCGTCCTGCCGGAAGATACGGCACAGCGCCGCCGCTATAAGGCTTTTCCCGGCGTTTGACATCGTTCCCTGAATCATTATCGGTTTAGCCATGAAGCACCTCCCTCAGCGCCGCCAGAAGCAGCTCGTTTTCTTCCCGGAGCCGCACCGCAGTCCGGAACCAGCCCTTTCCCAGTCCGTCGTAGTTCTCGCAGTTCCGCACCATCAGCCCATGTTTCGGGAGCAGTTCGTCAAGCGGAACATCGCACCGGAACAGTATGAAGTTCGCCGCAGACGGAATTACCTCCAGTCCGAGGGCGCGAAGTCCTGCGCTAAGGAATCTGCGCTCGGTGCTGATAAGTCCCACGGTCTTTTCAACGTAGCCGTCAAGCTCCAGCGCCGCGATTCCAGCCGCCTGCGCCGGTACTGACACGTTCCAGGACTGTCCGGATTCCGCGACCCTTGCGGCGGTGCGCTCGCTGCCGAAAATCGCGTAGCCGAGCCGCAGCCCGGGCATGGCGTAGATTTTCGTGAACGCCTTGAGCACCGCGGAATTTTCGTTCAGCAGCGGCTTTGCCGACAGCATATTTCCGCCCTCCACGAAGTCAAGGAAGCACTCGTCAACCACCAGGAATGTCCCGGATTCCCGGCACTTCCCTGATATCTGCCGCAGCAGCGCCGCCGGAATCGTCACCCCGGTGGGATTGTTTGGCGTGCACAGGAACAGAATGTCAGTTCCCGGGGCGATATCTTTCAGGATTCCCTCGGTCAGCGCGAATCCGTTACCGCGATTCAGCATATGCTTCCGGATTGCGCAGCCGTGCTCCGTGAGCGCTTTCTCGTACTCGCTGAAAGTCGGGGCGCAGAGCAGCGCACAGCGTGGATTCAGCGCTGATACTATGCGGTAGATGAGATCTGCGGCGCCGTTGCCACAGACTATGCGCTCAGGTGGGATCACCTCCTGCCGGGAGAGCGCTTCCGCAAGCGCCCGGCAGCATGGGTCCGGGTAATTCGAGCATTCCAGGAGCGCCCGGGAAGCCGCCTGTACCACCTCGCCGGGAATCCCCAGCGGATTTATATTTGCGGAAAAATCGTGTTCTATGCGGCGTGAATAAACATCGCCGCCGTGGCTGAATCTGTTCACAGAATTATCCCCCATAACAGCGCCCGGACTGCGGTGCAAAGTATCAGCATGAGCGCCGAAGTGCAGTACATCAGCCGGTTGGCGCGGCGTATGTCCTCGTTTTCGATTTCACGGATATTGTCGCCGATGAACGGCTTTTTGTGCAGCTCCCCGAAGTAGTACGCGTCCCCGGCGAGCCGCACGTCCAGCGCCCCGGCGCATACTGCTTCGGTCTGCGCGGAGTTCGGGCTGGCGTGATTCCGGCGGTCGCGGCGCCATATCCTCCAGGCGTTCTTCATATCCAGCCGCAGTATTCCGGCGGAAAGTATCATAAGCAGTGCGGTCAGCCGCGACGGAATGTAATTCAGCACATCGTCCAGCTTCGCCGCGAATTTCCCGATGTGGAGGTATTTTTCGCTGGTGTAGCCTATCATGGAATCCATCGTGTTCGCCGCCTTGTAGAAGAATCCCAGCACGGCGCCGCCAAGTCCCATGTACAGCATGGGGGCGGTGACTCCGTCGGAGGTGTTTTCCGCAACGGTTTCAACCGCCGCGCGGATTATTCCGTTCCTGTCCAGGGGCTTCGTGTCCCTGCCGACTATCATCGAAACCGCCGTCCGGGCTTTCTCGGTGTCGTTTTCGCTTATCGCGCGGTAGGCTTTCATGCTCTCGCTGCGCAGACACCGCGCCGCCAGCATGTAGTAGCACAGAATGCTCTCCGCCGCCGCGCCAAGCCAGATGTTCACGCGATAGCACAGAAACAGTACCGCCAGCGGAATCCCGGCGGAGGTCAGCAGGACTATCAGCGCGAGTATAGTTCCCCCGGCGGTCAGGTGATTCGCGAACGCGTTACGCGCCCACTTTTCCAGCGCGGATATCAGCCTGCCTATCAGCCGTATCGGGTGGGGGAGGGAATAAGGGTCGCCCAGAATGCAGTCCAGCAGGAATCCTGCCAGAAGCGGCAGTACAGCAATAAGAATCTTCATTTTATCTCCGTAATCAGCGTGAGATTTTCACCGTCGAATCCGGCGGAAAATCCGCAGCCGTTGGCGCACTGCCAGTCGTAATATCCGCGCTTCGGCAGGGCAAAGCGCTCCATGACTGACATTATCGTACCGCCGTGTACGACGAATGTCAGCGTGTCCGCGGACGGATTCACCCTCACTGCCCGGAGGAATCCCTCACAGCAGCGGACGCGGAAATCCTCCGGGGATTCTCCGCCGGGAAAGGGAAGAGTGCCGCTGCTGTCTATCCAGCGCTGGTAGTCCGCGTTCCCGGAGAGTTCCTGCCAGTTCTTCCCCTCGAAATCCCCGAAGTCGCACTCCCGGAGTTCCGGATAAATCCGCGGCTGGACCCCCGGAAATATCGCCTGCGCGGTCTGGATACAGCGCTGCATGGGGCTGCATATCAGCACTCCGGGGTCGGGGTATTTCCGGGAGCCAAGTCCGGAGATTCCCTCGGCGCATAGTGGCTCGTCCGTCCTGCCGATGTAGCGCTTCTCCAGGTTCCCGGCGGTCATTCCGTGGCGTATCAGATTGATTTTCATGGGAGTTCCCCCTTTATCACGGTCGGGATTCCGCAGCACATTCTGACAACGGCCCTGGATCTCCCGGCAATGTAACAGCAGGCGCGCCCGGTTTCCTCGCGCCATATCCGGTCGGATTTCTCCATCGGGATTATGCCGCTGCCTATCTCGTCCGCTATGATGATTATATCCGGATTTCGACCGGACAGCTGTTCCGCCAGCGCCGCGCCGCTTTCATTCCCGAAGCGCTTCACGAACAGCTGGAAGTTCTTCATTGCACGGTAGGAATACGCCTGCTCCGGAGTGCACTCCGCCCCGTCAAGGATATCCGTTTCGCGGAGCGAGAATCTGTGCATTGCGAAATCCGTTTTCCCGGAGTACGCGCCGCCAATCACTAGTATCATAATACCTCCTGAATAAGTCCGGCAAGCACTGCGGCGGCAAGCTCCGCAAGCTCGCACACCTGTAGGAAATGCCCTGCCGTGTCCCCGGTTATTCCGCCGAAATTCCTGTAAGAGGATATCCGGTAATACAAAAGCGCCAGCCCGGCGGCGGTGATTGCCGCCGCGCCGCGGACCGGAGCTGCAAGAATCATTCCGGCTGCGGCGGCGCATGCCTCCACTGCAAGTATGATGATGGAATTCCGCCGGTGTGCAGGCTTCACGAAGCTTTGCAGTGTGCCGTCCTTTTTGGCGCAGCGGAACGTCACCGCCGCGAATCCGCTGAGCGCCCGGGATAGCACATATCCGCAGGCAGGAATGACCGCCGCGCGGATTCCTCCTACTTCCGTGAACAGACCGAACTGGAGCAGAAAATACAGTATCGAGTAGATCAGGGCGAAGGAGCCTACATGTGGGTCGCTCATTATTTCGAGCTTCTTCTCCCGGGGAGCGTAGGAGGATCTCGCGTCCGTCACGTCGCAGAATCCGTCCGCGTGTATTCCTCCGGTGACCGCTATCGGAATCACGCAGCAGACCGCAGCGTACAGCCATTTCCCGGAATGGAGGATTCCGCAGAGGTATGTCCACAGGATAATCAGACCGCCGATTACCGCCCCCACAAACGGGAACATCGCAAGGGAATAGCGGCGGTTCTCCTCCTTCCATTCCACCTGCGGCATGGGGATACGCGAGTACATCAGGAACGCGCAGGCGAGGGATTTTACTATCGTCATCAGAGCGCTCCTTTCAGCACAAGTGGGATTCCGCATACGCACTCTATCACCACGTCCGCCAGTCCGGCGACTGTGGAATTGAGCCTGCTCATTATGCGGATATAGTCCATCGTTTCCCCGGAGTATTCAATCCCGTCAGCGGAAACCTCGTTGGTCACTATCACAAGCTTATCCACCCGTTCGGAGAGTGCTTTCAGCCCGGAAATTATCCTGTCCGACGGGTCGTTTATCCCGGCAGGGGAGAACATTTCGTTCGCACAGAGGGTTGTCAGGCACTCAAGCAGAGCGCAGCAGGGAAGTCCGCCGTCCGGAAGCAGGATCCCCCTGATGTCCCGGGGGCGTTCAATCGTCCGGAATCCCTTGCCGCGGCGCATTTCCCGGTGCCGGGCTATAGCGCGCTGCGCGTCCTCGCCGTAGGGCTCCATCGCCGCGATGTAGTATTTCTCCCCGGGGAATCCGTTCAGCAGTCCCTCCGCGACCGAGGATTTACCGCACTTGGAGCCGCCGGTTATCAGTATCATCATGTAAGTTCCGTGTACCTTTCCATGTTCATGTCGTCGAATCTGTGCGCGCCGTAGTATACCGAAAGGGCGCCGTCCAGCAGCGGAAGAAGCATGATTCCTCCGGTGCCCTCTCCGAGATGGAATCCTGCGGTTATCGGCGCAGAAAGTCCTAGTCTGTCCAGCAGCAGCTTCGCCGCCGGCTCGTTTGAAATATGCGATGGCAGCATAAAGTCCCGACAGCCCGGGGATATCATCTCCGCAATACACGCGGCGGCAGCGGATATCACACCGTCTATCACCACTGGGATTCCGCATTCCGCGCCGCCGAGGAGCAGACCTGCCATTCCTGCAATGTCAAATCCGCCAAGCTTCGCCAGAATGTCCATGGGGTCGTGGGGATACGGCGCATTCACCTTCAGGGCGCGTCTGATGACGGATATCTTCCGGTCAAGCCCGGCGCTGTCAAGACCTGCGCCGCGCCCTGCCGCCTGCTCTGGAGGTGTTCCAAGAATCACGGAAGCCACCGCCGCCGACGTGGTGGTGTTGCCGATTCCCATTTCTCCGGTGACGATGATATCAGTGCCGCTTTCGGAAAGCTCCCGTACAAGCCGTATTCCCACGTCCACCGCGCTTTCAGCCTGTTCCCGTGACATTGCCGGACCGTCCGCGATATCCCCGGTGCCGTATGCGATTTTCCGGTTCAGAATCCGCCCGTCGTCTACGTCGGTATTCATGCCGATGTCCACCGCAATGACCTCCGCGCCGAACTGCTCCGCCAGCAGATTCACGCTGGAACGCCCACCGGCGATTTCACGCGCTACTGCGGCGGTAACGCTGCTGTCGGACTGGCTCACGCCCTCCCGGACAACGCCGTTATCCGCGCACATGATGACCGCTGTACGCTTACGGAGCGTCACGTCTGTATCTCCGCGCATTCCGGCGATCTTCGATACCATGTCCTCAAGCAGTCCAAGTCCGCCGAGCGGCTTTGCTATGCTGTTCCAGCGGAGTTTCGCCTGCGCCTGCGCAGCTGTGTTAAATTCCATATTTACCTCCGAATCCGGCGCAGGCTTCCACAAACCTTTCCGCCACCCGGATATCTGCGTAGAAGTACAGGTGCGGAAATCCGGCGTACATGGCTGCGGAAGTGTGGACGCAGTCCCACTGCCTGCCGTTGCTTTCCTTGACGGCGGTGAATCCGCTTCCGCAGTTTTCGCTGTCCCAGTAGTGGAATTCGTGCGCCGGAATCACTCCGCCCCTTTCGCAGAGCAGGCTGTCCGCCTTTGCGTGTAATTTCACATACCCGAAGCGCTGTAGCTTCGCCGTGGAGAAGCACCTCCCGGGGATCACCCCTGCCATCGGATATTCAGTCCCGTCCTCGTCGGTCAGGGATTCATGCAGGTACATGAATCCGCCGCATTCCGCTATCACCGGCATTCCTCCGGCGATACTTTTCCGGACGGAATCCAGCATGCTGCGGTTCTGCGACAGCCTTTCCGCGTAAAGCTCCGGATATCCGCCGCACAGGATAAGTCCGGCGGCGCCCTGGGGTATTTCCATATCGTCCAGCGGCGAGAAGTACTGTATCTCCGCCCCCAGACGTTCCAGCAGCCGCATGTTGTCGCGGTACAGGAACGAGAACGCGGAGTCCCGAGCGACAGCTATCCGGACGCGCCTTTCCCTGCGCGGAGGGAGTTCCGCAAGGTCGTCCAGCGGCGGCATTTCCGAAGCCGCGATAAGCCCGTCGATGTCAATTGACTGCTCCGCCTTTTCCGCGAGGAGCTGCGTTTTCCGCTTTAGATCCTCAACTCCGTCCGGGGTCACCAGTCCCAGCCTGCGGCTTTCCAGCGCGGATTCCGGGCTGGCAGGGAAGTACCCGAAGAACCCGGTGTGCAGTTCAACGCACATCGCGCGGACCTCCGGGACAAGTTGCGCCGGGAGCCGGTTGAAGATGAATCCGGCAATGCGGTTCGGCTTGCGGAAGTTCAGGAATCCCTGCATGACCGCGCCGATGGACGCGCTCATTCCCTTGCAGTCTATCACAATTACCGCCGGGCAGTCGATGTCCAGCGAAAGCGCATGGGAGCTTGCTCTCCCGGTGATTCCGTCGTAGAATCCCATAACGCCCTCGACGACGGAGATATCCGCTTCCGCGCTGTTGTCGGTAATCAGCCGCCGGAGCATTTTTCTGTCGCAGAAATACCCGTCCAGGTTGTGGGATTCCGCGCCGATGATCTTTTCGTGGAACATCGGGTCGATGTAATCCGGACCGCACTTGAATGAGGCGGCGCGGAGTCCTCGGTTCACCAGCGCCTGGAGTACCGCGCATACAACGGTAGTCTTTCCACAGCCGCTGTTGGTCCCTGCAATCATTATTTTGCGCATTTTCCTGCTCCTTTTATGATGAATACCGGATTCTCAGCCGCTAGCATTGTGTGGCTTCCAAGCTTTCTCGTCCGGGTGACTGCCGCCTGGATAATTTCCGCGCTGATACCCTGCCCGGCGAGGGATTCCACGGCTTCGTGCAGCGTTTCCAGGGAAACCGCAGTTATCACGATGACCGCCGCCGGATTCCTGCTGACCGCCGCCGAAATGATTCCGCGCAGATAACCGCCGGAACCTCCCACGAATACCTTGTCCGGTGCAGGAAAATCCGCCGTATCGCCGGGCGCGGAGCCAGTCCGCACAATTATGTTGTCGCAGTGGAACTTCACCGCATTCCGCCTTGTCAGCTCTGCCGCTTCCGGCTTGACGTCGATGGAGTATACCGCGCCGCGATAGCATTGCAGCGCCATTTCCACGGACACGGAGCCGGTTCCGCAGCCGATGTCCCACATGGTGTCACCGGGGCATATCCCGAGCCGGGAAATAACCAGCGCACGCACCTCGGATTTCGTCATGGGCACCTTATCCCGGATAAATTCCTCGTCCGGTATTCCCGTGCGGATATGCGTTTCCGGTGCCGGATTTTCCGTCAGCATTACCGAAAGGCGGTCGGTTTCGATGTCGGTGAATCCCTCCGCCGTGCCGGAGATAACGCGCTCCTGCGGATACCCGAGCCGCTCCCCGATGTGCACCGTCATGCCGCCAAGCCCGTATTCACACAGCCGTCTGCACACCTCACGCGCGCCGGATTTTCCCCCCAGCAGGAAGAAGCAGCGGCGGTGCATGGCGGCATTCCGCGCGATATTCGCGGATTCCCCGTGCAGGTTCACGGTGGGGATATCCTGCCAAGGGATACCGAGCTTTCCGCAGAAGTACACCGGGGAGGAGATTCCGGAAATCACCTCCGCCCGAACGGAGTCCGGCAGCGCCATCAGAAGTCCCTCCGCGCCGCTGAAATAGCCGCAGTCCCCGGACATGAGCACCGCAAACTTATCATATCCGGAATCCAGAATATACCCGGCTATCTCGCCGCTGTTCCAGCTTGTGAAACACGGCTTCGACAGCGCGGAAAACGGCTCCAGCATTCTCGCCGCGCCTATCAGGCAGTCCGCGCTGCCGATCGCGGCGCGCGCCTGCTGTGTGAGGGTGGAATTTCCGTCCATTCCGATTCCGACTATGTAAACCTTTTTCATGTTATCTCCGTTTCAAGGATTTTTTCTGTCTGTGCGAGGGAATAGCCCTGCTCCACCGGGCGGCGGAGCGTCAGCAGTTCCGCACCGCACTGCGCCGCGGCTTCCGCCTTTTCCGGGAATCCTCCGGCGGCTCCGCTTTCCTTCGTCACGAGTATTTCTGCTGCCGCCTGTTTTATGTGGGCGACGTTCTGTTCCACCGTGAAGGGTCCCTTTTCGAGGATAGTCCGCTCCGGCAGGAATCCCAGCTGCGCACAGTGTTCCGCCGCGCCCTCCGCCGGGAGAATACGCACCGTCAGCCGGTCACGGAAACCGCGCACTTTCGTGTATTCTGCCAGGGAGTTCCCTCCGGTGGTTATCAGCGCCTTTTTGTCGCTGGCGTTCAGGTATTCCACCATCTCCGGGATACTGTCGAACAGCCGCCCGGGCGGATTTCCGGATCCCTCCCGGAGCAGCCGCAGGTACCGCACGCCGGATTCCGCGCAGGCTGCCATGACGTTGGCGGACACATTCCGCGCAAAGGGGTGGGTGGCGTCTATCACCGCCGCATAATCCCCGGATCTCAGCAGCGCGGAAATTTCCTGCCCATCCAGTTTTCCCACAAGTTCGCGAATGAATCCCGACTGTGGGAGGAGTTCCGCGCCGTATTCCGTCACAGTGCTGACCGCCGCGCGGATTCCCTTGGCGGCGCAGAATTCCGCCAGCAGCCTGCCCTCGGTCGTCCCACCGAAAATCAGTATCTCAGACATTCCTGTAGCCCCTCGGTGTGACCATTCTGCCGTTGATTTCCCGGGTGGAGCTGCTTCCGATGAACACGGTGCAGAACATATCCACGGCGGTTTCGCGGAGTTCACCCAGCGACATCACCCGGCAGGAGCAGCCCTCGCGCCCGATATTCCGCGCAATTCCGCAGACGGTATCCGCCGGTTTGGATTCCAGCAGGATATCGCACGCCCGGGCGAGATAGTCCGCGCGCTTTTTCGAGGAGGGATTGTACAGCGCAATCGCGAAATCCCCCTCCGCCGCCATACGCAGACGCTTTTCGATGAGCTCCCAGGGGGTGAGCAGGTCAGAAAGACTGATGACTGCGAAGTCGTGTCCCAGCGGAGCGCCTAACAGAGCGCTTCCGCTGAGCGCTGCGGTAACTCCCGGCACCACCTCGATTTCTACCCCTGGGTATTCCACGGAAAGCTCCAGCGCCAGCCCTGCCATGCCGTAAACTCCGCTGTCGCCGCTGCAAACCAGCGACACAGTTTTCCCTTTCTGAGCCTCAGAAAGCGCCAGGCGAACGCGTTCCACCTCGCTTTTCATTCCGGTGGCGAGGTAGTCTTTCTCCGGGAATATTCCGCGGAGAAGCTCCACATACAGCGTGTAGCCCACCACAAGGTCGCTGCCGAGTATTGCGGACTGCGCGTCCAGGGTCATTCCGCCGGCGTTTCCGGCTCCGGTCCCGACTATGTAAAGTTTCATTTCTGTTTCCGGCTGAAATCTATCAGCACGTTCCTTTCCGCCGCTGCGATGGTCACTCCGTCTGCGGCTGTTTTCCCGAGTATGAGAGTATTTCCTCCGGCTGCGGCGCTGCGTTCGCACACGCTGTCAACGCCCACGGTACGCGCCACGAAATCCGAGCCCGTGAATTCCCCGGGGACTGCCGCAAGCTGCTCTGCCGTGTAGGTTTTCAGCGGCACCTTCAGTTCCTCGCAGAGCCGCAGAATACACGGCTCCTCCGACTTGCGGTCGATGGTGGATATCCCGGAAATACGCCGTATCTGCGTCGCTGTAAGTTTCCGTTTCATCAGAGCCGTGAGCGCGGAGTATTCCGCTCCCTTTTTGCAGCCCACCCCGAGCACGATATTCTTCGGCGCGAGGTTGAATGTCACCCCGAACGGCTTCGCGGACATTTCCCGGGAAATACACAGCCCGTATTCTCCGCCGTCGGCGCGGCTTATTTCCGGCGGCAGATTCACGCATTCGAACTCCGAATACAGCCCGATTTTTTCTCCGCGAAGTACCGCAGCGGCGATTTCCTTGGCGGCGCCGAGGTCGTCAAAATACAGCCCGTTGGCAAGGGCGAAGCAGTCCGGCGAGAATCTTCCGCCGGAGTCCGTCGCGGTGGTGATCACCGGCTGCGCGCCGATTGCTTCCGCGATGGATTCCGCCAGGCAGTTTGCGCCGCCGAGGTGCCCGGAAAGCAGCGATATTGCGTATTTCCCACAGTCGTCAAGCACCACGACCGCCGGGTCGGACTGCTTGGAGTGCAGATTCGGCGCCACCGCCCTGACCGCGATTCCGCAGGCGCAGACGAATATCAGCGCGTCAAACGCCTGGAAAACCTCCGCAACGGTATCCGACAGGCTGGAGAATTCCGAAACGTTCCCGGCGGCGTATTTGTGGAAGCAAAACCGCGTGACCCGGTATTGCGGCGAAATCGCCTCGGCAATTCGCCCGGAAAGCTCCGCTCCGCGCCCTGTCACGGAAAATACGGCGGCTCTCATGTGCGCTCCTTTGCCTGGCGGAATTCCGTGGAGAATCCGCTGTCGTAAAGCTTTGACAGCTCATAGTCGCCGCTGAGGAAGTTCCCGACAGTTATCAGCGCGGTCTTGCGGATCCCGTTTTCGTCGGCGGTTTGCGCGAGAGTACCCACGGTGCAGCGGCAGACCTTCTCGTCCTGCCAGCTTGCCTTGTACACTATCGCCGCCGGAGTGTTCTTGGAGTAGCCTCCGGAAATCAGCTTTTCGGAAAGCTCCCGGAGCATTCCGGTGCTGAGGAATACCACCATCGTTGCTCCGTGTGCCGCGAGGGATTCTATGCTTTCACGCTCCGGCACCGGGGTGCGCCCTGCCATGCGCGTGATGATCACTGTCTGGCTGACCGAGGGCAGGGTGTATTCCGCCCGGAGTGCTGCTGCGGCTCCGCAGAAGCTGCTTACCCCGGGGCACACCGCGTATTCTATTCCAAGTGCGTCCAGTCTGTCCATCTGCTCGCGTATTGCGCCGTACAGGCAGGGGTCGCCGGTGTGGAGCCTTACCGTGCGCTTCCCGGAGGATTCCGCCGCGGATATCACGTCAATCACCTCGTCCAGCGTCATCAGCGCGCTGTTGTGTGTTTCACAGTCCGGCTTTGCGTATTCAAGCAGTTCCGGATTCACAAGCGAGCCAGCGTAAATTATCACGTTCGCCTGTTGGATAAGCTTCAGTCCGCGCAGGGTGATGAGGTCCTTTGCGCCGCAGCCAGCGCCCACGAAATCAACCATTGTATTCCTCCGATATAGTTCTGATAAGCTCCCCGGCGGACGGCGTTTTTACCAGTATCCCGTACTTGTCCGAGAACATCACCGCGCCGATGGGGACAGTGCTCTTTACCTTCGCGCTGAGGTAGTATTCTGCGCGCCGCCCCAGTATCTCCATCGCCTTTTCACATACTCCGGAATCCCTGAGCAGCGATATCGCCGCGTCCGCCGTGACGCATTCCGTTATCTTCTTCAGCGTGTCCGGATCCGCACCTGCGAGAAGTCCGCAGGTGACGAGGACTTCCATTCTGCCGTCTGCCTGTGCGGAGTGAGTGTTCATTATTCCTGCGCCGAGCTTCACCATCTTGCCGATGTGACCGATTATGAGAATGCACTCAAATCCGTATTCCAGCGCTGCGTCTATCGCCTCTCCGATGAAGTTGCTGCAAGTAACGCAGCGGTCGAGGGCGAAGGGCATATTCCGCTGAATGAAGCTCTGGCTGTAGTTCCCGAGGGCCAGCAGCAGACTGCGGCAGCCCTCCTCGCGGCGCATGCGCTCTTCCAGTCGGATCGTGTCCACCAGCGCGGAATTGCTCATCGGCTCGACGATTCCGGTGGTGCCGATTATCGAGATACCGCCCTCGATTCCCATGCGCGGGTTGTAGGTTTTAGAAGCCAGCTCGGCGCCCTTCGGCACGGAAATAACAACGTGAAATCCGCCGCGGTAGTCGTAGTGCTCCGCGATCTCCGCCACCGCCGCCGCTATCATTTTCCTGGGTACGGAGTTTATCGCCGCAGTTCCCGGGGGCTGATCAAGTCCCGGCTTCGTAACGGTGCCGATTCCCTCGCCGCCGTCGATCGTGATTCCACTGCCGGAAAGCTCCACCCGTGCGCAGACCTCGATACCGTTCGTGATATCCGGGTCATCGCCGCTGTCTTTAATTACGGAGCACAGCGCGCTGTTTCCGGAGATCTCGCAGCGCTCCACCGGGATATCCAGCGTGACCCCCTTCGGCGTGGGTAATTCCACACGTTCCGCCGGAGTCCCGGACAGCAGTGCGATAGCCGCCGCCTTTGAAGCCGCCGCGGCGCAGCTGCCGGTGGTGAATCCGCAGCGGAGTTTCTCACCGGATCTGTATATAAATCTGTCCACATGACCTCCAGAAAATAAAAAATCCGCATGCCGGAGCATACGGAAAACACGCAAAAAACAGCCGGACTACTGCCCGACCCTTTTGCGCACCTCCGTCGCTCGCAGAGTTACGCGGAACATACTTGTCGGCAGGTATTCCGGCTCGGGGTGAACGCCATTCCTCCGCCTTCCCGGTTTCCCAGTGGCTGCATTGCGCGTGGAGAACGGCTGTCCCTTACGGCAGCGTGACTGCACAGGTCTTACACCTGTTTCCCTATTATCTCCCTTTCCGGGGAGCACCGACAGTCCCATCACATAATATTTTACTCCATATCCGGCGCAAATTCAACCCGTTTTGATTATAAAATTAACCTATATCCGGCAATATTTTTTGTTTATATTCTCCAATCTTACTGGGTGATATCATCAACAAACCCGGTATTTTCCGGACAGTATTATTTGTGCAATGATACAAAAATTCCACAAAGGTCTTGCAAATTAATAATTCCGTGGTATAATTCATTTTGGCAGAATGTATATACAGCCGCCGCGTTATTCCGGATAAATGCGCGGACTAAAATTGAATAAGTAGGGCGGTGCCGCAGCATGGAGTCATTCCATGACTGAGGGTAAAAGGGAAGCAGGTGTGAATCCTGCACGATCTCGTCACTGTATCAGGGGAGCAGAAACCACGGAGCGAAGCTTCAGCCACTGGGAAACCGGGAAGGCGGTTTTCTGCGATGATCCTCAAGCCAGGAAACCTGCCGTCTGAATGTACAGGGATTGTATCCCGGATCACGAGGTATTGGTCGTACGCTTTTCTGACGCCGCACTGCGACGCCTGGTTTGTCGTGCCCTTTTCCTTTGGAAGAGGGCTTTTTTAATGCACCCATTCCGCGTGTTCCAGAAAGAAAGGAACACATTAACATGAAGAAATCCAAGATCATTCTCGCAGCAGTACTTGCTGCTGCCACCGCACTTACCGGCTGTTCTTCCAAGGAGGAGTCCTCCGCGTCCAGCTCTGCTTCTGAGTCCGTGACCTCCACCGCGGCTTCCACCGCTGAGAGCTCTGCCGCTGAGGATTCCGACAGCAGCGCGGCTTCCGACGTATCCACCGCTGAATCCGCTGCTACGGCTGAGGCTGACGAGGAGAACTACAACACCGGCGACGCTTCCCTCGATAACCCCAGGAATCAGGACGAGATCGGCGACAACGAGCTGCTGGTACTCAGCTTTGGCACCAGCTTCAACGACAGCCGCCGCCTGACTATCGGCGCTATTGAAAACGACCTCGAAACAGCATTCCCGGGTTACTCCGTAAGAAGAGGGTTCACTGCCAATATCGTTATTGATCACGTTTACAAGCGCGACGGCGAGAAAATTGACGACATAGGCGAGTCTCTTGACAGAGCCGTAGCAAACGGTGTAAAGAACCTTGTCGTACAGCCCACTCACCTCATGAACGGTATTGAGTATGACGAACTCTGCGGAAAGATCGCGGATTATTCCGACGCGTTCGAGAAGGTGGTCATCGGCGATCCGCTGCTCACCTCCGACGAGGATTTCCAGATCGTTGCCGACGCTATCGTTGACTGGACAAAGGATTACGATGACGGCGAAACTGCTGTCGTGTTCATGGGTCACGGCACCGAGGCTGAATCCAACGCAGTATACCAGAAGATGCAGGATCTGCTGACCAGCGGCGGCCACACCAACTATTTCGTAGGCACCGTTGAGGCTTCTCCCTCCCTGGACGACATAATCGCGGCTGTAAAAGCAGGCGGCTACAAGAAGGTAGTCCTGGAGCCGCTGATGGTAGTTGCCGGCGATCACGCAAACAACGATATGGCAGGCGACGAGGACGACAGCTGGAAGTCTGCCTTTGAGAAGGAAGGCTACGAAGTGACCTGCCTGCTCCGCGGTCTTGGAGAGAACGAAACCATCAGACAGCTTTATGTTGCTCACACACAGGCTGCTGTAAACGCTATTGAGGGCGTATCTGAGTAATTACGGTCAATATCATTGCCAGGCGGCAGGGGAATCCCATGCCGCCTTTTGGAGATTTTACAGATGAAAAAATATATCACTATAATCGCAGCTGCGGCTCTGCTGCTCACCGGCTGCGCTGCGGAAAATCCCTCTGCCGCGCCGCAGGATTCGCAGGTTTCTGCAAGCGTGGTAAGCACGGCGGAATCCGCTGCTGACACTGAGGAAGCGGCGAGTACTGGAACTCCGCTCACCGCTGCGGATATCCTTGACGGAAGCTACGAAATAACTGTGGATTCCAGCTCCACGATGTTCAATATCACGAAATGCACGCTGAATGTTTCTGACGGCAGCATGACCGCCGTAATGACCATGCATGGCAAGGGCTACCTGTACCTCTTCATGGGAAAGGGCGACGACGCCGTGGAATCCGGGCATATTCCGTTTGTGGAGGACGCCGACGGTAATCACACGTTCACCGTTCCGGTTCCGGCTCTGGATACCCCGGTGGACTGCGCCGCATTCAGCAAAAACAAGGAGAAGTGGTACGACCGCACTCTGGTGTTCCGCTCCGACCTTATTCCGGCGGAATCCTTTGCGGATGGCGTGCTGAAGTCCGCCGCTTCCATGGGGCTTGCGGATGGGGAATACACTGCGGACGTCACACTTTCCGGCGGTTCCGGGAGAGCAACGGTTCAGTCCCCGGTGAAGATCACCATATCCGGCGGAGCGGCTTCTGCGGAGATCGTCTGGAGCAGTTCCAACTATGATTACATGCGTATTGGCGAGGAAAAGTACCTGCCGACGAATACCGAGGGGAATTCCACGTTCGTTATCCCGGTGGCGTATTTCGACCGCGAAATGACGGTATTCGCGGATACTACCGCCATGAGCGAGCCGCACGAGATCGAATACAAGCTGATTTTCGATTCAGCTTCGGTGAAGTGATGGGCGGATTTCGCAGGGCTGTTTCATTCCTTGCGGCGGTGATCCTGTTCACCGGCTGCGCGGCTCCAGTCCGGCAGAGCGCGGAGTATACGCTGCCGGATGTGGTCGGCAGCATGGAGCTGAAATACGCCGGCCAGTTCTCAGTGGATTACCTTTCGGACGGCACCGCCCTCGCGGAAATAGCCGACGGGCGGCGCTATCTGATAATCCCGGAGGGCGCAGCAGTCCCGGAGCAGATTCCGGAGGACATCACTGTAATCAAGCAGCCGGAGAATATCTATCTTGCTTCCTCCTCGGCGATGGACCTGTTCGACTGCCTGGGCGGACTGGACGATATCCTCGCCACTTCCACGCCGGAATCCGGCTGGAAGCTTCCGGACATAGCGCAGGCGATGGCAGACGAAGATATTCTCTATGCCGGGAAGTATTCCTCTCCGGACATCGAACTGTTGATGTCCGAGGGTTGCGACGCCGCGATTGAGAACACGATGATATATCACAGCCCGAAGATAATCGAGCAGATAGAGAAGTGCGGTATTCCGGTGCTTATCGAGCGCTCCAGTTACGAATCCCACCCCCTGGGACGGCTGGAGTGGATACGTCTATACGGGCTTATTCTCGGGAGATCCGATGAAGCCGAGCGGATTTTCAGCGAGAAGTGCGCGCTGCTTGACGATGTGGTATCCCGGGAAAGCACCGGCAGCACGGCGGCGTTTTTCTACATCTCGTCCAATGGCTATGCCGTGGTGCGCAAGCCCGGGGATTACATCTCCAGGATGATAGGACTTGCCGGGGGAGAGTACATTCTGGATGCGGACAGCCTTAAGGTCGATGAGAATGCGCTGTCCACCGCGAATATCCAGTTTGAGGCATTTTATGCGATGGCGAAGGACGCGGACTACCTCATCTATAACGGCACCATAGACGGCGGCGTGGATTCCCTGGCGCAGCTTTCCGCGAAGAACCCACTGCTGTCGGATTTCCGGGCATTTCAGACCGGGAACGTCTGGTGCACCAACGCGAACGTATTCCAGCAGACCTCCGCCGCTGCAGAAATGACCGAGGAACTCCACCGGATATTCACCGGCGGCAGCGGAAGTTTTGAGTTCTTCCACAAGCTGACCTGACAGAAAGGAGCGCCGCATGAGCAGAAAAACGCGCTGCGCCGTATGCTATGCGGCGCTGGTCATACTCACCCTGTTGCTTGGAATAGCCGGAATATGCTTCGGCAGCGTGAGCATATCCGCTCAGGATATCGCTGTGGCTGTGTTCGGCGGCGAGAAATCCACGGCGTCGGACATAATCCTTATCAGCCGTCTGCCGCGCGTCATCGCGGCAGTGGTCCTAGGCGGCGCCCTGGCGGTTTCCGGGTACCTGCTCCAGACATTTTTCGCAAATCCCATTGCAGGACCCTTCGTGCTCGGGATATCCTCCGGGGCGAAACTGGTCGTCGCGCTGACGATGATAGTGTTCCTCGGCAATGGCGTCATGCTGGATTCCGCCGGGCTGATAATCGCGGCTTTTGTCGGCTCGCTGCTTTCCCTGGGGCTGATAATCCCGGTGTCCGGCAGGGCGCAGAAGAATTACATGCTCATCGTCTGTGGAATCATGATAGGTTACATATGCTCCGCGATAACCGAATTCGTCGTGACATTCGCGGACGATTCCAACATCGTGAACCTGCACAACTGGTCGATGGGAAGCTTCTCAGGCATCGGCATGGACCAGGCGGCGGTGATGTCCGCAGTGGTATTCGCGGCAATGATACCGACGTTTCTGCTGTCGAAACAGATAGGCGCATATCAGCTCGGGGAAGCCTACGCGCGGAATTCCGGCGTGAATATCCGCTGGTTCCGGCTGGCGGTGATACTGCTGTCGAGCCTGCTTTCCGCCTGCGTTACGGCGTTCGCCGGACCGGTGTCCTTTGTCGGAATAGCGGTGCCGCACATCGTGAAGAGAATGCTGGGTACCGCGAAGCCACGGGCGGTGATCCCGGCGTCGTTCCTCGGCGGAGCCTGCTTCTGTCTGCTGTGCGACCTTATCGCGCGAACGGTATTCGCCCCCACCGAACTCAGCATAGGCTCCGTTACCGCGGTGCTGGGCGCCCCGGTGGTGATAGTTATAATGATGTCCCGGAAGAAGTGAACGGAGGCGCAGATGAACAGCGAATATTTCAGAACTGACGGACTTTCCGCTGGCTACGGGAAGCATGTGATACTGAGCGGCGTGGGAATAACCGTCTGCCGCGGCGAGATCACCACGCTTATCGGACCGAACGGCTGTGGGAAATCCACGCTGCTCCGCACCGCCGCGAAGCAGCTGGCAGCGCTCTCCGGCGCAGTATTCATTGATGGAAAGAGTTTGTCGGAAATTTCACCGAACGCGCTTGCCCGGAAGCTGTCAATACTGCTGACGGAGCGTATTTCACCGGAACTCATGACCTGCCGGGACGTGGTGGAATCCGGGCGCTACCCATACACCGGGCAGCTTGGTATACTCTCGGCGGCGGACAGGGAAGCGGTCGCGGAGGCAATGGAGCAGACTTCCACCACGGAGCTGTCGGAGCTGGATTTCGGCAGGATAAGCGACGGGCAGCGGCAGCGCGTAATGCTCGCCCGGGCGATATGCCAGCAGCCGGAGCTGCTGATCCTTGACGAGCCTACCTCCTACCTGGATATCCGGCACAAGCTGGAGCTGCTGAATACGCTGAAACGGCTGGTGCGAGAGAAGAATATCGCAGTCCTGATGTCGCTGCATGAGCTTGATCTGGCGGAGCGGATCTCCGACAAGATTGTGTGTATCGACAACGGAAGGGTGGGGCGCGTCGGAACTCCGGAGGAGATATTCAGCGGCGGCTGCATCAGCAGCCTGTACGGGATTCCCGGGGAGTGCTTCTGCGAAAGCAGCGGCTGCGCGGAGCTTGAAAGACCTTCCGGAATCCCCCGGGTATTCGTCATATCCGGCGGCGGAAAATCCGCCGGGGTATTCCGCAGGCTCCAACGGCAGGGGATCCCGTTCGCCGCCGGGATAATCCCGGAGAACGACGCGGATTTCCCGGTCGCCAGCGCGCTGGCAGCGGAGGTGCTGTCCTGTCCGGCGTTCTCCCGTATTCCGGAGCCATCGTACCTGCGCGGCCGGGAGCTGGTAGATTCCTGCGAGCAGGTTATCTGCTGCCCGGGAAGCTGCGGTGAGCTGAATCCGGAGAATACATCTCTGCTGGAACTGGCGCGGCAGAGTGGTAAATTGCGCCCTGACCGTATGGAGATGCCTCTGTAGTCTGCGGTAAATTGAATATAACACGTTTGCAGGGCGCAGTTCCGAAAACTACGCCCTGTGCCATTATTTCGTGAACTGCTGCGGAGCCCTGCGACAGTTCTCCAGCAGATTGATCAGATCCTGTGTGGAAACAAAGAACGGAATTTCCTCGTCGTTCTCCATTTCAATGACCATCAGCGCCTTGTTTCCCCAGTCGTTGATGGTTATTCTGCGGACGGTGGAGCCGTGATCCTTTTTGGTGTTGATCGACTTCAGCAGGGCGTTCATACGGACAAATCCGTGGATCCTTCCGCTGCTGCTAGTCCGGAATGACAACTTCCTTGCAAGCGGTCTTTCGATGTCGATGATCACCTTGATCTCAGTTATTCCGCCGGGCAGGTCGGATTCCGTGCGGTGCACCGTGCGGAACAGCTTCACCGGGATATAATCCTCCAGCTTAACTGTGGGCGCGTTTGCATAATGCTCCGAATTAGCCATGCTGTATCAGTCCTTCCTTAATCAAAGAGTTGCGTCTACCTCGGTCAGAACCTCGTCAACCTTGACCATCTCCTCGCGCAGCTGCTCGGGAGTTATGATGAGGGGAGGGCAGATGAGGATCATGTTCTCGTGGGAGTAGGTCATGAACTTCTTGGCCTTCAGCTTGCCGATGATTCCGCTCATTACGCCGAGTTTGTCGCCGCCGTAGGGTACCAGCGCCTCCCGGGTATCCTTGTCCTTTACAAGCTCGATAGCGGAGAACAGACCGATGTAGCGTACATCGCCGACGCACTTGTGCTTTGCCTTGATCTCCTCAAGGATCTCGCCGAGCACCTTGCCGCTCTTGTTTACGTTGTCGAGAATGTTGTTGTCCTTGTAGTAGTTCAGGCAGGCAACTCCGGCTGCGCAGGCGAGGGGGTGACCGCTGTAGGTCAGTCCGCACTGGAGAACGTTGTCATCGAAGTATTCCGCGATCTTCTTGCTGACCGCAACGCCGCCCAGCTGAACATATCCGCAGGTAACGCCCTTTGCGAAGCTTACGAGATCGGGCTTTACGCCGAAGTTCTCGAATGCGAACATCTTACCGGTGCGTCCGAATCCTGCCATGACCTCGTCGCAGATCATCATGATACCGTAGTCGTCGCAGATCTTGCGTACTCCTTCAAGGTAGCCCTCCGGCGGAATAATAATGCCGTTGGAGCCGGTGATGGTTTCCATTACGATTGCCGCAACGCTGTCCGGACCCTCGTAGATCACCTGCTCGCGCAGCTTCTTTACATAGTAGTCGCTGCATTCCTTCTCAGTAGCGAAGGGGAGGTTGTCGCGGTACATATACGGGTCGAAGAACTTCACGAATCCGGGAATACCAGGTTCCAGGGGATATCTTCTCGGCTCGCCGGTCAGGTTTCCTGCGCCGAATGTGGAGCCGTGATAGCTTCTGTAACGGGAGAAGATCTTCTTGCGCCCGGTGTACATTCTCGCCATCTTGATTGCGTTCTCGTTTGCGTCCGCACCGCCGTTGGTGAAGAACACCTTTCCGATGTTGTCCGGCATGAGCTCAACCACCATCTGCGCAAGCTTTGAACGGCTCTCGGCAGCGTAGCTGGGACCGACGAAGCAGAACTTCTCCGCCTGCTCCTTGATGGCGTCGATGATGGGGCGGCAGCCGAATCCCACGTTGAGATTGACCAGCTGGCTTGACATATCGGTGTATCTGGTTCCGTCATAGTCCCAGAAATAGATTCCCTCGCCCTTTTCAACAGCGATAGGATTCAGTCCCTTCTGCCTGGACCAGGACTGAAGGTTGTACTTGGTGTGATTGGTTTTGATCTCAGTTGCATTCATAAGGTTCGTCCTCCATAATGACCTTTGTATTTTCAGTGTTCAGAAGCTCCTGCGCCCGGAATGCCAGCAGCAGGTTCATCTTGTCCTCGTCGCTGAATTCGCTGCCGAGCATTTCCCGTATCTGCTTGAGCTTGTAGTTCACTGTATTTCTGTGTACGCCGAAGATGTCCGCGACCTCCTTGACGCTGCAGTCGTTCTCAAAGTAGCAGCGCAGCAGCTCGGCGTAATCCCCGTTGTTTTTTGCGTCGTGATCCAGCAGCTTCCCGAGGGTGGTTTCAACATAATCCGAGAGGATCTTCGAGCTTCCCACGCCGAAAAGCAGCTTGTATACACCGATGTCATGGTAATGCATGACCGCGGCTTTCTTCATAACCGCCAGCCTCATTGCGGACAGCGCCTGGTGCCAGGCGGTATGTATCCCGTCGAATCCAAGACCGACATCGGAAATACCCACATGCACCCCGGCAGGCTGCGAGATGTTCTCCATCACGGCGGAAGAGAGCGTCTCTGCCAGCCGCTGCGCCTCCTGCACCGGGAAGTGCTGGCGCACTATGACCAGCATGTTTTCCTGAATGAAAATGCAGGAGGGATACTGGCTGCCGGAGCAGATCTTCTGCACCAGGAACCTGACCGAACGCCACTCGTCCGCAGTACCAGCCCTGTCCGGGTGGGAGATGCTGGCGCACAGCAGCGTGTATCCGCTCACGTCGTGGAATCCGCGGCGCTCAAGCACCGGCGCGTAGGCGTCCCGTTCACCGGGGGTGAAGAATAGGTTCCGGAATGCGCCTGCGAGGCTTGTTTCGCTTTCCTCGCTGCTGATGATGCGGTGGCAGAAGTCGTAGGTTATGTCTATCAGCCTGACCGCCCAGGGAACCACGAACAGCGGCAGCGCGTTTTTCTCGCAGAATTCCGTGACTTCCCTCGGAACGCTGCTGATGTACGGACCGATGTTCACCACGAACCCTGCGACCCTGCGGTCGTAGAGGTGCTGGGCGAAATCCATCAGCCAGCTGTTTCCCTTATGGCTTATCCCGGTGGTGAATACAAGCTCGTTGCCGTGCATGAAATCCGGGACTTCGCTGTCCTCAACTATATGTACCCAGCGCACGAAGTTGTCCAGACCGGTTTTTCCGGCGAGAAGCTTCATGCCGTAGGTCCTTTCAGTGTTTGCACACAGCTTTGCAAGAGTGATAGCCATAACCTGCTCCTTTCCGTCAGTTTATCTGCCCGGTTTCTTTACGCGGCGGCTGGGCTTGATCGCCCCGGTGGGACATACCAGGGTGCACAGCAGGCACCCGACGCAGTTTCCGCCGGTGAGGTGCGGTTTCCAGTCAGCGCCCACCGCGATTGCCTGGTGACCTCCGTCCATGCAGGATACATAGCATCTTCCACAGCCGACACAGAGTTCCTTGTCGAATATCGGATACACCACCGTGCTTCTGTCCAGATCGTCCGCCGGGACGATCTTCGGAAGCGCGGTCCCGGTAAGCTGCCGCAGGCTTGTCAGCCTGTGCGCCTTGAGATACGCCTGCGTGCCGGAGATAAGATCGTCGATTATCCGGTAGCCGTACTGCATTACCGCAGTGGTGATCTGGATATTCTCACAGCCCAGTGCGATGAATTCCAGCGCGTCGTGCCAGCTCTCAATTCCGCCGATTCCGCTCAGTGGCATTCCGGAAAGCTCCGGACAGACTGCCATGTCGTGAATGAACCGCAGCGCGATGGGCTTCACTGCCTTTCCGGAGTACCCGGATACGGAGCACTTCCCGTTCACGCTCGGGCATGAAACCATCGTATCTAGGTCGATACGCGTCAGGCTCTTTACGGTGTTGATCGCGGCAATTCCGTCCGCGCCGCCTTCTTTTGCAGCGATCGCCGGAACTTCCATGTTGCCGATGTTCGGGGTCATTTTCGCCAGCACCGGGAGCTTAGTTCCGCGTTTCGCCGCGGCGGTGTAAGCCCGGACCAGTTCCGGATTCTGCCCCACATCGCTGCCCAGTCCCTCGCCGACCATCTGCGGACAGGAGAAGTTGCACTCGATGATGTCGCAGCCAGCCTCCTCGGAGAGCCGCGCCAGCTCCGTCCACTCTTCCTCGGTGCTGCCCATGATGGAGGATACGATGATCTTGGAAGGGAAGTCCTGCTTCAGCCGCCGGAGTATCTCGAGATTCTCCTTCAGCGGGTGGTCGGAGATCTGCTCCAGGTTCTTGAATCCGACGAACGGGGTGGATTCCTTGCCGATGGCGTCGAATCTTGGGGAAACCTCGTCCGGCTTGATGAATCCGATGGTCTTGTATACGATTCCGCCCCAGCCGGCTTTAAGCGCGTTCGCGCACATTTCGTATCCGCTCGCCACGACGGACGACGAAAGGAAGAATGGATTCTCGCACTTCACTCCGCAGAACTCCATCGAGAGGTCCGTGTCGGAATCCGCCACGGTCACCGGCTCCGGAGCCGCAGCCGCCATCTCCCGTATTCTGACCGCGCCGTCGTAGTGCAGGCAGGCGCTCTCGCACTTGCCGTTGCACTTCGCGCAGGCGGCGCTGTTTATGTACCCGGCGCCGACCTGCGGATTCTCGAACCGCACCGCCCTTATGAACCTTGCCGGGTCGAATCCCCCCGGACATGCCGCCGTACAGGGGGCGTCGCTGCACAGCAGGCACCGTGATGCCTCGTTGTTCAGAATGATCTCTGCATATTTCATTGTGGTCACCTCCTGTACGGAAAAGTTACTTTGCCTTATGTCTTGCGCACTTCACGAACTTGCCCCAGCCGCGTTCGCCGACGAACTCGCCGTTGTCGAACACCAGGCGTCCCCTGGAGTAGGTCTGCACGGGATAGCCGTGGACTTTCACGCCCTCCCAGATGGTGTGGTCGCAGTCGGAGTGCATGTTATCCTGGTGGATAGTGAAATCCTTTGCCGGGTCGTAGATCACGATATCCGCGTCCTTGCCCGGGGCGATCTCGCCTTTTTCGGTGCAGCCGAATATCCTTGCCGGATTTGCGGAGCACAGCTCCACTGCCTTTTCGAAGCTGATAACGCCGTCGTTTGCCTTGCCGAGCATGTAGGGATACATGTTCTCGATTCCTGCGCAGCCGTTCGGTATCTTCCGGAAGTCATTCAGCCCCCAGTCCTTTTCGCTCTGCTGGAACGGGCAGTGGTCAGTCGCGATGGTGTCGATATCGCCGCGCTTTATCGCTTCCCAGATAGCGTCCTGGGATTCCTTGCCCTTCATGGGCGGCGAGCATACGAAGTTCCTGCCGTCCGCGCGCTTGTAGACATCGCTGGTGAATTCCAGGTACTGCGGACAGGTTTCTGCGTAGATCTCGTAGCCCTCGTCCTTTGCCTTGGTCACGGCTTCGACGCCCTGCTTGTTCGCCAGATGGACTATGTACAGCGGAGCGTTGGCTGCCTTTGCAAGATTGATCGCGCGCTCGTCCGCTTCGCCCTCGACGAATTCCGGACGGCTCATGTAGTGATACCACGCGTCAGTCTTGCCCTCGCTGATGTATTTTTCGGTCAGGGTATTCACCAGTTCGTTGTTCTCCGCGTGGACCGCGATCAGCGCGCCGAACTCCTTGGATTTTGCGAGCAGCTGGTAGAACACGCCGTCCTTCACGCCGAAGTCATACACCATGAACACCTTGTAGGAAGTCACGCCGATATCGCAGGCGTCCTTTATGCTGTCCAGCAGTTCGCCGTGGATATCCTTGACGCCGATGTGGAACGAGTAATCCACCGCCGCGTCGGGAGCCGCGAGAGCGTTCCTGCGCTCGAAGGTCTGGGTCATAGTTTCGTTGAAATCCTGTAGGGCGAAATCAAACACGGTGGTGGTTCCGCCGCATGCTGCCGCCCGGGTGCCAGCGAAGTAATCGTCCGAGGATACCGTGCCGCCGAAGGGCATTGCGAGGTGAGTGTGCGCGTCGATAGCGCCGGGGAGCACCAGCTTTCCGGCAGCGTCAACCACCTTCACGCCGGGCATATCCGGAATACAGCCGACAGCGGCGATCTTTCCGTCCTTTACCGCAACGTCCGCCCTGTACGAACCGGTCGCGTTCACGACTGTGCCGTTTCTGATTATCATATCCATATCGAAGCCTCCTTGTATTTGTTCTGGCAAATTTGTATTTGTCGGAAAACCTGGTACATCGCTGCACCGGGCTTTCCGACAAATCCTCGCCGGAGCGAGGATCTGCCGTGGGAATGGGAAAAACCTACTTGTTGGTTATTTAGTGTAGTTGTCGTTCTTGTAAACCAGTACCAGGCCGGATCTCTGGTATACCTGAGCGGCTTCCAGAAGCTCCATGCCGCCAGCGTTCGCGTTGATGAGGTTGGATACCCAGGTTACGCCGAAGTCAACGGTGCCGTTGTATACCGCGGTAGTTTCGGAGATGTCGCCGCCGCCGGAGATGATGTCAACAGTCAGACCGACCTCGTCGTAGTAGCCCTTTGCCTGCGCAACGTAGTAGCCCATGAACTGAGCCTGCGGCAGCCATTTGAGCTGAACGGAAACGGAAGTCTTTTCGGGAGCGCCGTCGGTCGCCGGGTCATATGTAAGGAAATCTGTGCTGCGGATATCGTCCAGAGTCAGGGAAGCCAGCTTGTCCTTTGCGGCGCTGTCCTCAAGAATGATGTACTGCTTCGCGAGGTCGAGAGTCTGCTGCATTGCGGTTTCGTCCATGTTGCCTACATCGGAAGCGGATACTGCGTTTCCGTTCATGTCTGTGGTTACCAGCTTTGCTACCTCGGAAGCCATGTAAGCCTGGTGATCAGCGGAAACCGAGGAACCAGCCTCGAACACGATCTCCGCAGCCTCGTCCGGGTGCTCGCAGGCGTATGCCCAGCCCTTCATGGAAGCGGAAACGAATGCCTTGACAGTGTTCGGATTTGCCTCTGCGAACGCCTTGGAGGTGAACAGGTTATCCTCCAGCATTGCCACGCCCTCGTCGTTCATATCAATGACGCTCACGGAATCTCCGTAGCCGTAGCCGCCGTCGTAGCTGTTCTTTACCAGACCAAGCTCGTTGTATGTCATAGCGGAAGCCAGTGTAACACTGTCGCTGTCGAACTGGTCCATCGTGAAGTCCTGGGTGATGTAGTCCGTTGGGAGTCCGTACTTGGTCAGCAGCGCCTGGATCTCATACTCGTTGCCAAGACCCCAGTTGCCCACCATTCCGGCCGCAGCAGCGGATTTCACGATCTCCTCGCTGGACATCATTGCGCCGGAGGAATCTCCTCCCTCGTCTGCCGCGGAGCTGCTTCCTGCTTCGGAAACATCAGCTGCTGAAGAGCTGTCAGCAGCGCTGGAGGAAGATGAACTCCCACTGCCGGAACTCCCGCCGGAACATGCTGTGAACTGCATGCATGCGAGTATTGCTGCAACTCCTGCGAGTAAAAATCTCTTTCTTTCTGCTTTCATAGTGTGTACCTGCCTTTCTTTATACCTTTGTTCTATACCAAACGGAAGCGTTACGCCTTTCTCCGTTTAAGCACCATACGTTCAACCAGCATGAGAATGATGTACATTCCGATACCTATCGCGCATGCTGTCGCGATGTACGCCCACGCCGTGGGATACTGACCCTTGACGATATTCTCGCGTATCTGCCTTCCGACGCCGACCGTGTCCTCCGCGAAGTATTCAGTGACCAGTGCGCCGATGACGCTCGCCGGAACGCTGACCCTCAGCGCCGTGAACACATACGGCAGTGAGTTCGGGAGCCGCAGCTTGATGAATGTGACGACCTTCGGCGCCGCGTAGGAGGTCATTAAGTCCTCGCTGAACGGCTTAAGCTCCGTCAGTCCGCGGAATGCGTTCACGCTCATCGCTGCCGTGCAGGATATCGTGACCACGATTATCTTCGCCAGCGTGCTGCGGACGGAAACTTCGTTGCTGACGTCGCGCGTCCAGTTGTTTATTACCGGAGCCAGCGCCACGATCGGGATAGCATTGAATGCGGAAACTATCGTCAGTCCGCCGGCACCCCACTTCCGGAATATCGTGGCGACCACCGCGATTAGATATCCCAGCAGACTGCCTGCGACGAGTCCGCCCAGGGCAACGATCAGCGTCATTTTCACCTGGCTGCCGATACTGTCCTTGTTCTGGGAGATTATCTCGCTGATACGCGTGGGAAGCGGAAGCGTTATCGTGTCAGTTCCCAGCCAGGAATGAAGCACCTGCGTCTGCCACAGAATGAACAGAATCACTCCGAACAGCAGCGGAAGTCCGACGCTGGACAACATTCCGAGCATTTTCTTTGATCTCATGATATCCCTCCTCAGTCGCTGGATTTATTGCGCTTGTAGGGGCACAGTAACTTTTCAAGCAACCCCATAAGCACGAAGCTGAGTATTCCTATCACAGCGCTTATCAGCACGATATCCCAGAATACCAGACGGGTCATTCCGCCCTTAAGCGACTGGGAGAGCATGCACCCGAGTCCGTTGCCGCCCTGGAGAGTGTCCACCAGAATCGAAGCGGTTATCGCCATCGGAGCCGATATTTTCAGCCCGGTGAAGAAATACGGGATACAAGCCGGGATAAGCGTTTTTGTGTACAGCTGGAACTTGTTCGCGGCGTAGCTGTACATCAGTTCGTGCTTTTCCTTTTCCACTGAACGGAATCCTGCAAGCAAGTTCGTAGATACCGGGTAGAAGGTGAGTATTGCCGCGATGACTATTCGTGCGGAGTTGATGTCGCCGGTTATCGAGAGGATTATCGGCGCCATACCCAGAATGGGTATCATCTGAATTATCATCAGATAAGGGAACGCGATCTTCTCGACTATTCTCGAAAGGTTCATCAGCAGCGCCAGTATGTAGCCCAGCACGATACCTGTCAGGAATCCTATGCCGGCACGGGAAAGCGTTTCGCCGCACGCCGTGCCGATAAGCTCGATCATCGTCATCTTTCCGGTGACCTTCTTGTCGCTGAAGAAGGAACCGATGATCTCGTAAAGGTGCGGCAGCACATTCACCGGAGTGCGCTTGGTCGCCGCCACGATACATGCGAATATCTCCCAGATGACCACTATGCCCAGGATCCAGACCAGCGTCACCATGTGCTTTGAATGAACGAAGCGCTTCAGAGCCGGGAGCGGACTCCTGCGCACTGTTTTTGCGTTTGTCATGCCGTTCCCTCCTCATACTCCCTCGAAGCTGCCGCGTACCTTTGCGACCAGATCCGTGAATTTCTGCGTGTCGGTGAGATCCAGCGTGCGCGGTCTGGGGAGGTCGATATCCACCACTGCGGAAAGCCTGCCCGGGTGAGGGGACAATACGCACACGCGGTCGGAAAGGAATACGCTCTCGGAAATGTTGTGCGTTACGAAGATGACCGTCTTGTTGGTCTTGCTCCAGATCTTCAGCAGGTCTATGTGGAGCTTCTCACGGGTGAATTCGTCCAGCGCCGAGAACGGTTCGTCCATCAGCAGTATTTCCGGGCGAATCGCCAGCGCCCTTGCGATTCCGACGCGCTGCTGCATTCCTCCGGAAAGCTGGTTCGGATAGTGGTTCGCGAAGTTCGTGAGTCCCACCATCTCCAGCATGCTGTCCGCGATATCCTCGCGTTCGTCCTTCGGGACGTGCATTATCTCCAGCGGAAGCATTACGTTCCTGCGGACTGTGCGCCAGTCGTAGAGCACCGGGCTCTGGAACACTATCCCGTACCGCTGCGCCAGCCTTGCCTCCCGGGGAGTTACGCCGCCCACGGTGATCTTTCCGGTGGTGGGGTGGAGCAGATCCGCAATTATTCTCAGAAGAGTGGTCTTGCCGCAGCCCGAGGGACCGAGCAGCGAAATGAACTCGCCCTTCTTGATATCCAGCGTTACATTGGTGAGCGCTGTGACATCATTTCCGCCCTGATCCTTGTACACCATGCCGATTCCGTCCAGCATGATCTCTGTGTTCTCGTTTGCCATATTGATCACTCCTTAATAAAAAACAGGGCAGTGGCTTCATCATTGGCGCCATTGCCCTGATCCTGTTTTGTGTTTAAGATTTGCAGGATTTGAATTTGATTTATTCATTTCCTTTGTTCTTGATACAAGTATACAGCAAAATGTGCACCCTGTCAATGTGCCGGAGAACATTTAGGATTTTTCCACAACAATATTCACCAAAATTCAGAAAGTTATATGTGAATCGTGCACAAACCGCGCTATCGTGCTGCTGCACAACCATGTGTGTTGTGCCCGGGCACATACATGATTGCCCTCAATGTCATATTTCTTGCCTTCCGTTCGGGATAAATCATTCCTAGATCGGTGCTCTGCGGCAGGACCGGCAGCTTCTAGTCTGCATTTCCGTACATATGAAATATGCATAATCTACCGTGCAGTTATTCATTTCTGAAAAAAGATCCGGACAGCCGAAGCCGCCCGGATACGGTATTTAATTGTGGCTGCTCAGTCCTGGTCAGCCTTGAGCACAGCGTTGAGCATTACTGTCGCGCCCTCCGTGCAGTGCTCCACGGAACTGAATTCCTTCTCGCAGTGGGAAAGACCGTCCTTGCTCTGTACGAACACCATTGTTGTTGGGATCATGTATGCACAGAACTGTGCGTCGTGACCTGCGCCGGAGTGGATATACTGGTGCTTTATACCTGTTTCCTCAGCGGCAGCCTTGACGTAGCCAACGAGCTTCTTGTCATAGTAAACGGTGTCGCGGTTCCATGCCTTGACTACCTCGCAGGTGCAGCCTGCCCAGGTCTTTTCAGCACAGCTCTTGACGATCGCCAGCACTTTTTCAAGCACTTTTGGATCTTCATGCCGTGCGTCGAAGGAGAAGTCGAAGAAATCCGGAACGCAGGTATGTACGCAGGGGTGACATACGACTTCGCCGGTGGTGTAGACCAGATCCGAGTAGCCCAGCTTGTCAATCTCCTCGTGCAGGTAGCACAGCGCCTGGGAAGCAGCCAGGAACGCGTCCTTTCTCTTCGGCATGGGGAACGTACCTGCATGCGTTGTCTGCCCGTAGAACTTCAGGCGGTAGTTGAACATGCCCAGTACGCAGTCTACAACGCCGATGTCGTTTCCAGCGTCCTCAAGGATAGGACCCTGTTCGATGTGGGTTTCGAACATGTACATGTATTTTTCCGGGGAAATGCGGAATTTCCTGTCGCCCTTGAATCCGGACTTCTCCAGCGCCTCTCCGAAGGTGGATTTGTTGTCCAGAATGCTCCTGGAAGCCATCATGTCCTCGAATCTGAACTTGCAGCGGATATCCTCCGGGAGGTAGTCGTAGCAGATTATTCCGGAGCACATCATAGCCGGCGGATACAGAGAACCTTCCTCGTTGGTCCAGATCATCGCAGTCAGTGGGTGCCTGTGTGGGATCTTCTTTTCGGCTACGGTTTCGAGCACCTCCATGGCGCTCATAACGCCGAGGATTCCGTCGTAGTTACCGCCGTTCTTTACGCTGTCCACATGGGAGCCCATAACGATACGCTTTGCGTCCGGGTCGGAGCCGGGGAGCGTCGCATACATACATGCAACGTCGTCCACTTCGATGGTTGCGCCGATGGCTTCCATTCTGCGGCGGAACTCGTTCCGCGCCTGGATAGCTTCCGGCGAGAGGGAGTAACGGGTGATTCCGCCGTGACCTGCGTCACCGAATTTGCTGAAAGTTTCAATTTTGTCCTTCATTCTGTCGTAGCTGCATGTGTACATAAAAACTCTCCTTTGCTTCTGTATTTCTGTCTGATGGTAAAACAGACGGCGCCTGAAACTCTGCGAGTTCCAAGCGCCGTTGCTTTATGTATTGATTATAGCGCGATCATTGTGCTGTGTCAACCTTTTTCGCGAAATTCACGTCAAATCCGTAAAATTTGTGCCCCGGGCACAGTACTTGTTTATGCCACGGCACAATGAATCAATCCCACAGGGAAGCGTAGATATCCAGGATATCCTGCTTTGTGACCTCCCTGATGGTATTCGCCGGGCTTCCGCTTGCGAGGGCGTCGTCAGCCATCTTGTCCATCACGGAGAAGAATTTTTCGCGGTCGATACCGTATTCCATCAGTGTGGGGATCTCCACCTCCCGGCACAGATTCCCGAGCGCGGTCAGGAAGTCCCGGGCAGCAGTCGCATCATCGCCGCTGTCGGAAGCTCCCACAGCCCGGGCAGCCGCTGCGAATTTTCCCGGGGCGCCCTGCGCCGCAAATCCCAGGCATTTTATATCCAGCATTGCGTTGGAGATCCCGTGCGGAACATGGAACAGCGCGCCGATTGGACGGCTCATTCCGTGGACTATGGTGACGGAAGCGTTGTTTATGCACACTCCTGCTTCGTAAGCTGCGATAAGCATTTGTTCCCTGGCATATTCATTTCCGGGGTCGCTGTACGCAATTGGAAGGTTCGCAAAAATCCTTTTCAGCGCGGAGAGCGCAAAGGTGTCAGTGATCGGATTTGCCTTTCTGGAAGTGTAGCTCTCTATTGCGTGCGTGAGCGCGTCCATTCCTGTTGCCGCGGTGACGGATTTCGGCGAAGAGATCGTGTAGGAATAATCCAGCACCGCCAGATCCGGAAGCAGCTTGTCGCCCCTTAGCAGCATTTTGATATTCTTTTCGGTATCGGTGATGATAGTGAATTTTGTGGCTTCTGAGCCTGTTCCGGCGGTGGTCGGAATAAGCACCATATGTGGGAATTCACCATCAATGTCCCTGCCCATGTAGTCCGCGATGTTTCCTCCGAGAGCGGACATCGCGGCAATTGCCTTGGCGCTGTCCAGCGCGCTTCCTCCGCCGATCCCGATAACATAGTCGCAGGAGTTCTCATGGAATGCCGCAACGCCTGCGTTGATCATCTCCACGGTAGGTTCGCCGGTTATTCCGTCAAAGACCACGCCGGGCGTGTATTTCAGCAGCTCCGCCGCCGCAGCGGACCTGGCGGTGTATTTCCCGGTGACGATGAGCGGCTTCCTGCCGTATTTCTCCAGCCCGGCACGGGAAATCGCGCCCTTGCCTGCAATTGTTTTTCCTGGCAGCACTATCTGAAAATCCATGGTGATTCCTCCTTGTTGTTCTGCACAAATCGTATTCTGTTATCTCGCAGGGCACCCTGCACCTATACGATATCACAATTTAAAAAGAATTGCAAGCTTTTTTTTAATAATCGCCGTAAACCGCGGTGTTATGCCAAATATGGCAGTTGTACCGCAGCACGGAGCATTGTAAGCCGCAACACATACGCCGCCCCGGATCAGCAAATCAAGGCATAGGAATGCCAGGCTGAATCCAATTAGAATGAGCCCGGTAAAATACAGTGCTCATTTGAGACCGTCGAAAAAGTCACTAAAGTGACTTTTCCGCCGAACATCCGCCCTGCGCGCACGGTTTGTCGGCTATGCCGACAAACCGCACACTTGTGCGGATAGAAGTATTTTTTGACCCGGCAAAGCTGGGTCAAAAAATTGATTTCAAAAGCCCGCTTCGCGGGCAAAAATTTACTTTTTCGACAGACTGGAATGAGCCCGGTAAAATACCGGGCTCATTTTTATATCAGTCTTTACGGAGCGTCCCGCCTTCCATTGTTGCCTATCTCGCAGGAGGCGAATCCGCACTGCGGACTGAGATAAAGTCTGTCCAGCGGAACTGTCTTCGCTGCCTCGCGGATTCGGCTGATTATGGACTGCTTGTTTTCAAGCTTTCTGTGATGATGTCATTATATCATACGATACACGATTTGTACAATACTATTTCAACCCGGTCTGTAATAGCTAAAAGCTATATCAGATGTGAGCGTGAAGCGCTTTGATATATTCCTCACCGAGTCTTGTGAGATTTACTCCACGGCGTGTGACTGTTCCGACCCTGATGTATTCGTCAACGTCAAGTGGGCGCGAGATTATGTTCTCGCCGTTAAGCTCCGTGCTGATTATTCCGGTGCATATTGTGTAGCCGTTGAGTCCCACCAGCAGGTTGAACAGCGTTGCACGGTCGCGGACCTTTATCGTCATGCTGCGGTTCACGAGTCTCATTATTTCCTCGGAAAAATAGAACGAATTGTAGCTGCCCTGCTCGAACGACAGGAACGGATATTCCTCAAGCTGCTGCGGAGTTATTTTGCGTTTCTTCGCGAGAGGGTGCTTTGAACTGATGAAAACGTGCGGCTTCGCGGTGAAAAGCTCGTCGAATCTCAGTCCGCTCTGCTCAATTATTTTCGACATGATGTACTCGTTCTCGCCGGAAAGGTATAGTATTCCGACCTCACTTCGGAACTGGCTGACGTCGTGAATTATTTGTAGGTCTGGGTCTCGCGAAGCGTAAAGTCGTAATTCTTGTTGCCAAACTGCCGGATTATATCCACGAACGCGCTCACCGCAAAAGGAATAATGCTGCGTTGACACGGAAAAGATCTGCTTTGGCATTCGCCGCTGAGGTATTTTTCCTCCAGAAGCCCGACCTGCTGCAATACCTGCCCCGCAACCCGAGGAACTCACTGCCTTCGTTTGTGATGATTATATCCTTGTTGGTGCGATGGAAAATCGTGATGTCAAACTCGTTCTCCAGCTCCTTTATTGCGTTAGTGAGACTGGGCTGCGCTATGAAAAGCGACTGCGCGGCTTCGCTTATGGTTCCATTGTCGGCAGCGGTAACGGCATATTTAAGCTGCTGTAATGTCATGGCTCTGACCTCTTCCTGCTATAATAAACTGATTTGATTATAACACATATCCACATGGATTTCAAGCATGCCGTTTTTACTAGTCGTTCGCATTTTTTGTCGAAACCGCATGAATAATTCCACGGAAAAGACAGACAATACCTTCACAGGCAGAAATGCTGTTATTTTTAAACAACGGAGGAATTTATATATGAAAGCTACCGGAATCGTCCGCCGTATCGATGACCTCGGACGTATCGTTATTCCCAAGGAGATCAGAAGAACCATGCGTATCCGCGAAGGCGACCCACTTGAAATCTACACCAGCCCCGACGGCGAGGTGATTTTCAAGAAGTATTCTCCGGTGGGGGAGATATCCTGCACTGCGTCGCAGTACGCTGACGTGCTTTCCAAGGTCGGAGGCTGCCCGGCGGTGATATGCGACCGCGACCACGTCATTGCCGTGTCAGGAATGGCGAAGAAGGAGGTCATCGAGCGGCGTGTATCTGGCTCCCTGGAGGACCTCATCGAGCAGCGTAAGAGCCACGTTTACCGCAGCAGGGAGGACCAGCGGCTGAATCCCATCGAGGGTATCGACAGGTATGCCATCGCGTGCTCCCCGATATTGTCCCAGGGAGATGTGAACGGCGCCGTTATCATGCTCTCCGGCGACGACAACGAGTTCGCCACCAGCGAGCAGAGCGCCCTCGTCCAGGCGGCCGCAATGTACTTTGGCAAGCAGATGGAGGAATAAAAAAACGGGAGGGTCAGCGCCCTCCCGTTTCTATTTTCTTTTCAGTACCTCAGCTTCATAGAATATTCTCTCCACGATGTACTCATGGTCCGGATACTCCGCTATCTCATAGAAATCAAAGTTCCCGTCAGTCGAACGGCAGATAAGTTTATAGGTTTCCTTGTATGGCGGTATTTCATTAAAATCAGCATAAACATACTGCGTGCCGTTAATTATCCAGCCGCCATAGGTTTTCTCTGCGGTTTTCAGGCTGTCGTACCACAGATGTAAGCACACTGCACATATGCACAGCGCAGCCACAACTGCGCCGAAAATCAGAAGCGCCCTCTTACGTTTCGTCATTCTGTAACCTCGCATATAGGCAGAAGCCCGTCCAGAGTGTTTATCGTGTAGTTCTGCCCGACCTCGAGCCCTCTGCCTTTCCTGTCGATAAGCACTGACCGGCAGCACACATTCTGCGCGGTCTTGATGTCCTTCGGCTCGTCGCCCACGAATATGAATTGCTTCTCGTCAGCGCCGAAATGCGCCGCAATCTGGTGCACTCCCTCCGGATTGGGCTTGCGGAATCCGCAGCTCTGGGAGGAAACATACATGTCGAAATACGGCATTAATTCCGGAAAGTAGCTCTTGTGCAGCTCGTCCGGCATTCCGGTCGCCACATCGGTCAGCGTTGCGATCTTCCAGCCGGCGGAGCGCAGCTTTTTGAGCACCGGGATAGTTTCCGGGTAGATGAGGGGAGTCAGCTTCATGTCCTCGAAGAACGCGCTGATGACCTCCGGCAGGGAATACGCGAAATCCCACTTTGCCGTCGCGTCGCCGAATATCTGCTCCGGGGCGTAGTCCCTCTCCCGGTACTTCACCCGGGGATTGTACTGCTTCAGCACCTCGATGGATTCTGTGAGCTGCGCGTCGGTAAGCGGCAGCCCAAGCTTATCCCGGACATGCCGGAATGCGCTGTCGTACCAGTCGATCCACACGTTCGGCATGTTCACATATTCCATCAGTGTGCCGCCGATGTCGAATACTATCACGTTCATGATTCAAGCCCTCCCGATATCGTTACTCTGTTCCTCCGGCTGATTTTCCGGCGCTTCCACCGGGTTTTCCTCGTCGAACAGCACATCGAAGAACCTCTCCCGGGATTCCACGAAGCATGCGCTGTCCTCGCTGTAGATCACGATTATCTCCGTGCCTGACGGGAGTTCGCGCCCGTTTGCGGACAACGCCCGGAAGTAGTAGGGCTTCCCACCGTGCTTGACGCAGATCTCGCCGTACATGTCCTCCGTGATATCCTCGGTGACCACTCCGTCAAGATTCTCAAGCTCCTGCTCTGTGGGGCGCCCTTTTTTCTGAAGCTTCATGTACAGGGGGGATATCACGGTGCTGAGCAGAAAGTTGAATGCAAGTCCTCCGGCGGCAGCGCAGGGAAGTCCCAGCCAGCTGACTGCTCCGGCGCATTCCAGCAGCACACCGATAATGGAGCTGACGAAGATAAAGACTACCAGACGCAGGATATTTTTCGGGAAGATGGTCTGGAGTTCCACCCGGCTTTTCCGGTGTTCGAAAAGTTCTCCGGAATTCGGGAACAGCTCGCGCCCGAACAGCAGCCACACCGCCAGCTGCAGCAGAAGATATCCCCCGGAGAGGAACATCAGTATAAGATAGAAAAGCTTCAGCAGAGTCACCTCCCGGGTAAACGTATGGGAGGGGCGAACCCCTCCCGTGGATTTGTTTCAATTAGGTGGATCAGAGATTGCCTACGAGAGCCTTGGTGTCGCGAGCGATGAGGAGCTCCTCGTTGGTGGGAACTACCCATACCTCTACCTTGCTGTCGGGAGCGGAGATCTTCTGGAGCTTTCCTCTCAGACCAGCGTTTGCAGCGTCGTCAAGCTTGATGCCGAGGTATTCCATGTTGTGGCAGACGTCAGCGCGTACATCGTCGGAGTTCTCGCCGATACCGCCGGTGAAGATAACAGCGTCCAGACCGTTCATTACAGCGGCATACGAGCCGATGAACTTCTTGATCTCATAGCGGAGCATTTCGCCTGCGAGCTGAGCCTTGTGGTCGCCATGCTCTGCTGCGTCGGTGATGTCGCGGTTATCGCTGGAGATACCGGAAATGCCGAGGAAGCCAGACTTCTTGTTCATGTAGTCGCTCATCGCATTGGGGGAAAGACCCAGCTTGTTTGCGACGAAGGTGACTGCGGAGGGGTCAACGCTGCCGCAGCGTGTGCCCATGATAACGCCGTCCAGGGGAGTGAAGCCCATGGAAGTATCGATGGACTTGCCGCCTTCTACAGCGGTGATGGAGGAGCCGTTGCCGAGGTGGCAGGAAACGATCTTGAGATCCTTGATGTCCTTGCCCATAGCGTCAGCCAGCGCCTGAGTAACGAAGCGGTGGGAGGTTCCGTGGAAGCCGTACTTTCTTACATGCAGCTTCTCGTAGCACTCATAGGGAAGACCGTACATGAATGCCTTCTCCGGCATTGTGGAGTGGAACGCGGTGTCGAATACAACGACCTGCGGAGTTGTTGCAGGGATAACCTTCTTGCAGGCTCTGAGAGCGAGTGCGTGGGGGTGGTTATGTACCGGTGCCAGTTCGGACAGATCGTCGATCTGCTGGATAACTTCATCGGTTACCAGGGTGGTCTTGCTGAATATCTCAGCGCCCTGTACTATTCTGTGACCTACTGCGGAGATCTCGCTCATGCTGTCGATGACCTTGCCCTCGCCGGTGGTGAGTACTTCAACGAGCTTTTCGAAAGCCTCGGTGTGGGTGGGGAAGGAGCTGTCAGCCTCTACCTTTCTTCCGTCAAAAGTAGTGTGCTTGATGTGGCCGTCGATACCTATACGGTCGCAGTTGCCCTTTGCAATAACGCTCTCGTCCTCCATATTGATCAGCTGGTACTTTAGCGAGGAACTGCCGGCGTTGATAACAAGAATCTTCATTTCGTGAATTCCTTTCTGCTATTCTGCTTTAGAATTACAAAATCAGAGAATATCAGAGATTTTGCGCATATATCATTTATATTGTAGTACTTTCCGCTAAAAAAATCAAGTCTTTTTTGAAAAATTATTGATTTTGACGGGGATTTGGTGTAAAATAGTAGATGAGCATATGCGTTACCCGGAAAGGGGGCTTTTATTAATGAAAACAGCAGCAGTTATCTGCGAATACAATCCGTTCCATTATGGGCACAGATTCCAGCTCGAACAGACCCGGAAGCTAGGCGCCACACACATCGTTGCGGTGATGAGCGGCGATTTCACCCAGCGCGGCGACGTGGCGGTGTACGATAAATTCAGCCGTGCCCGTGCCGCGCTTGAAAACGGCGCCGACCTGGTACTGGAACTTCCTGTGAAATACAGCCTGTGTGCGGCGGAGGGATTCGCCCGTGGCGCGGTCGGTATTATATCGGCGCTGGGCTGCGTGGACATGCTTTCCTTCGGCAGCGAGTGCGGAAGCATTGACGCACTGAGGGAGGCGGCAGGCGCAGTGGATTACGCAGTGCATTCCGAGTACTTCCAGATGCTGATGACTGGCGGAAAGAGTTACCCGGCGGCGCTGGCGCAGGCGGTCAATAAGTTCTACACGGACGATGTGTACCAGACGATAAGCTCCCCGAACAATACACTGGCGGTGGAATACATCAAGGCGCTGGACGATATTGGCAGCCGAATCGAACCGGTGACTATACAGCGTGAGGGCGCGGAGCACGACAGCGAAGAGAGCTCGCGGAAGTACGCGAGTGCGTCGCTCATCAGAAAGCGTATCCTTGCAGGGGAGGACTACTCGGAGTTCGCCCCGGTGTCCGCCGAGCCTTCCGCGGATATAAAGCGCCTTGAAACGGCTATCCTGGCGAAGCTGCGCACCATGAAACCGGAGGATTTTTCGGACGTCTACGATGCGGCGCAGGGTCTGGGCGAACGGCTCTATAAGGCGGTGCGCAGGGCGTGCAGCCTGGACGAACTGTATTTTCTGACCAAGACGAAACGCTACACATTGGCGCGTATCCGCCGGGCGGTGCTGTGCGCGTTTCTGGATATCGACAAGAAAATGCTGCACGAGCCGGACGCGTATATCCGGATACTCGGTATGAATCCCCGGGGCAGGGAAGTGCTCGCGGCGGCTAAGGAAGCCGGCTGTGCGCTCCCGATGGACACATCCCTCCGGGCGCTGATGGGAATTTCCCGGGAAGCCCACCGCCAGGGCGCATTCCAGGCGCGGTGCTGCGATATCTGGTCGCTGGCGCTGGAAAAGCCGCGCCCCTGCGGTGCAGACTTCACCGCAAAACCGGCAATAATAGGGTAAATTCAATTCCGAATTCCGAATTAATCATGGGGGTATGCATACAATGGTTACAGCAACTGAACTTAACTACAAAAATTTTGGAAAGTGCGTGAAGCTTGACAACGGCATGGCGAGCATTATCGTCACCGTTGATGTCGGACCGCGCATAATCTCCTACTGCCTGAACGGGCACGAGAATATGCTGCTTGAGGACGTTGACCGGGAATTCAAGGACGATTCCCCGGAGCTCCGGGAGTATTTCGGCGAGGACAAGACCTGGTACATATACGGCGGTCACCGCCTCTGGAGCAGCCCGGAGAGCTATCCGCACAGCTACGTCCCGGACAACGAGCCGGTGGAATACTCGGTCAGCGGCGGAGAGATCACGCTGATACCCCCGGCAACGCGTACAGGGCAGCAGCACAAGCAGGTTTACAGGCTCGCGGACGAGGGCACTGAGGTGGAGCTTTACCACGAGGTCAGGAACGTTTCCGGTGCGATAGTCACGCTGGCTCCATGGGCGCTGACGGTATGCGCGGCAGGCGGCGTGGAGATATTCCCCCAGAGCCAGACGGACAACGGGCTGCTTTCCAACCGCAGGAACGTTTTCTGGAGCTACTCGGATATAAACGACGACCGGTTCTTCCTGGGCAATAAGTACGGCACGCTCCGGCAGGTGAAGGGCTCTGCCGGGAAGTTCAAGATAGGCATGAACAACGAGGACGGCTGGGCGGCGGTCGTGAATCACGGGCAGATATTCCTAAAGAATTTCAGCATGAACATCAACGGCGAATACCCGGACTACGGCTGCAACTTCGAAACGTTCACGAACGGGATCTTCCTGGAGTGCGAGAGCCTTGGCGAGATAAAGCAGCTCAGAAGCGGCGAAGCGCTCCGAATCACGGAGTACTGGTCGCTCATTCCCTGCGAGGAGAGTTTCGACCGGAAGAGCGAGGACAGCATTGACGGGTTCGTGAAGAAATACGACCTGCGGAATCATCACGCATAACGGAGGACCTATGAGCCTTTATGACGAACTGCGCGAAAAACACCGCAGCTTTATTTACCACAGCTACGAGTTTACGGAGCAGGACGGAAACACCCTGCTTCGTTTCCACTTTTCGATAGACGAATACCATTTCTACCCCGGGTGGACTTTTCCCGAGAAATTCAGCGGACTCAGCTGCGACCGGGAACTTGCCGACCGTATCGCGTTCTCGCTCGGCATGGCGGAGCTTGTTTCTTACTGGAAGTGCGCCTGCCCACCGACTGTTGAGGTGCGCTGCGGCGGACTTACGGCATGGGAGAAGAACTGGTGGAAAAAACTCTATTTCAACGGGCTTGGGGAGTTCTTCTACCGCAACGGGATAACCCCGGATTTCGACGCATTCATGACGATAAACGCGCCGGAGGAATCTCCGCTCACTGCCGGGACTAACGCGCTGACCGGGACTCTGGTGCCGATAGGCGGCGGCAAGGACAGCGTAGTCACCCTGGAACTTCTGAAAAAGGCAGGGGTGGACATTTCCGCATATATTATCAATCCCAGGGGGGCGACACTGGGCTGTGCGGCTGCCGCAGGAATACCGGAGGGGCGCATTATCGGACCAAAGCGCACCATCGACAGGCAGCTTCTGGAGCTGAACAAGCTCGGCTACCTCAACGGGCACACGCCGTTTTCGGCGGTGGTGGCGTTTTCCGCAGAGCTTTCCGCCTGCGTACACGGGCTGAAATACATCGCGCTTTCTAACGAGAGCAGCGCGAATGAAAGCTATGTCGAGGGCACGGCGATAAACCACCAGTACAGCAAATCCACGGAGTTCGAACGGGATTTCCGGGAGTACTGCGAGCGCAGCTTTGGCGGCTTTTCGCGCTGCCCGGAGTATTTCAGCCTGCTGCGCCCCTGGAGCGAATGGCAGATCGCCCGGGAGTTCGTGAAATATCCGCAGTATTTCGGGATATTCCAGAGCTGCAATCTCGGCAGCAAGACGAATTCCTGGTGCTGCAACTGCGCAAAGTGCCTGTATGTGTATATTCTCCTGGCGGCGTTCCTGGAGGACGACACGCTGACGGGGATTTTCGGGTGCAATATGCTGGAGAAGCAGGAACTTTCCGGAATGCTTGACGGACTTGTGCTTGACGGCGAGGATAAGCCGTTTGAATGCGTCGGCACCAAGGACGAGGTGCGGCTGTCTCTGGAGATGGCGTGGGAGCGACGGAAATCCGCGCCTCCGGCTCTGCTGAAGCACTGGAGGGAACTGTTCCCGGAATATACGCCGGTATCGCTGGAAAACTACTTCGACGCGGACAATTTCGTGCCGGAGCCGCTGAAATACTTACTCGGAGCAAGACATGAACATTAACGAACTGAAACCAATATTTGATGGAAAGCGCTGCGCGATTCTCGGATTCGGGCGCGAGGGAAAGGTGTGGCTGTCCCTGCTGAACAGGCTCGGCTGCTGCGCGGAGATTGCCGTTGCGGATATGAAGCCCCAGGATATCCCGGGGGTCACCGGAATCTACGGCGAGGACTACCTCGACCGGGCAAAGGGCTACGACCTGCTGCTGCAAAGTCCGGGAGTAATAATCAAGGATAAGCTCACGCCAGAGGAAAAGGCGAAGATACTGACACAGACGGAGGTGCTGCTGCGCCTGCGTCCCTGCAAGGTCATCGGGATCACCGGCACCAAAGGGAAGTCCACGACTTCTTCTCTGACGTATCACTTCCTGACCGCCTGCGGATTCCGCACCATGCTCATCGGAAATATCGGAGTTCCGCCGCTGGAGCGGATAGAGGAGATGACTCCGGATACTGTAGCGGTGTGTGAGATGAGCTGTCATCAGCTGGAGTTCGTGAAACATTCTCCGGAGATCGCGGTGCTGCTGAATATCTTCCCGGAGCACCTCGACCACTATGTGAGCCTGGAAGCCTATGCCAATGCCAAGCGGAACATCTACAAATTCCAGCAGCCCGGGGATACCTCGATACTCAACATCGACATTATCCCGGACGATATCTGCACCAACGCGGACTGCGGAAACGCCCCGGAGTGCAGCAATTCCGGCTACCGCAAGTCCCGGCTGATAACCATAGGCTGTGAGCGCCCGGCGATGGTGTTTTCCGAGAACGGGACGATATTCCTGGACGATCGCGAGATCACTCCTGCGGAGATACACACGCAGCTGCGCGGAAAGCACAATGTCTACAACATTGCGGCGGCGCTCACCGCTGCGAGAGCCGCCGGCGCGGATGTGGACAAATGCCTTGAAGCCCTGCCGGATTTCAAGGGACTGGAGCACCGTCTGGAGTACGTTGACACGATAAACGGCGTGGAGTACATCAACGACAGTATCTGCACCATTCCCGAAGCCGCGATAGCCGCCGTGAAGGCATTCCCGGACGGCGCGGACTGCATTATTCTGGGTGGAATGGAGCGCAATATTCCCTACGACAAGCTGGCGGATTTCCTCAACACCGGCTATGTGAAGAACGTGATATTGCTGCCTGACAGCGGCTACCGTATCGGCGACATGATTACCTCGCCGATGGTGAACAGGGTGCGCGTGAAGGATCTCCCCGAGGCGGTAAGCACCGCGGCAGGGCTTGCAAAAAAGCGCGTGATACTCTGTCCTGCCGCCGCAAGCTACGGATTCTACAAGAATTTCGAGGAGCGCGGACGGCACTTCAAGCAGCTGGTGGCTGCGCTGAAATAACTGAATATCCCCCTGTTCATTCAGGGGGATTTGTTATGTTATGGGCAGATAATCTGAATTAACTGATTGTCAGCGGTTCAGCCGGGCAAATTGCACTGCACAAAAAACTTCCGTTAAATCAGGCTGTTTTTGTCAAAATTGACGGCACGAGGCTGATTTCAATTTTCGCATAATGCAATATATCAGCTGCAGATGTTTGTTAGCTTTGCACAATAAAATGGCTCTGTTGCATTGATTCCATGCCGGGCAGGATTTCGCGGATTTCCTCCGGTTTGTTGAATTGGACCATTGCCGGAATGGGCATAAAATGATATAATTGTCCCGGGTGAGAAATGTGGAGTATGCAAACAGTATTGAATTTGAGCTGTCCGGAAGAAGTGCGATGTTCACCGACCCGTACAGTCACGGGACGCAGAGTTTTCAAGTGCCGACCTATGAGGCAGTAAAAGGAATACTGCGTTCAATTTACTGGAAACCTACATTTGTATGGATACCGGACGAACTGCGTGTGATGAACCGTATCTGTACAGAGGAATATTCTGTGCAGCGGCGTGGGCGTGGAGTAGTCCAGAAACGCCTTATGGATATCCGCTATCAGGTGAGGGCGCATTTCGTCTGGAACGAGAACTGTCCGGAATTCGCGGAGGACTGCGACGAGAACAAGCACTTCCGTATTGCGCTGCGCAGCCTTGCCCATGGTGGGAGATTCCCTGTATGGCTTGGGACTTCGGACTGCTGCGGAGAGGTGCGCTCGGCGCATTTTGGCAGCGGCGTGGGATTCTACGACAACAGCGGATCAATTGACTTTGGTATAATGTACCATGGCGTGAATTACCCGGACGAGGGCTGGAACGAGTTTACGCGGAATTCCATCAGCCGCCGCACCTGGCACTGCGTGATGGAGGACGGCGTGATACGATTTGCGTCGCCGGAACAGTGCAATGCGGAATTTGTCAGATTATCCCGGGCAAAGCGCTTCGGATCATCGGAAGATAAGGTGGCGGAACATGCAGCTGGCAGACAGAATTGACTTTATGGAGCTGATCTCGGTCAGCGGCGCCAATCCTAACGGCGACCCGGCAAAACTGGGAACTCCGCGCACTGACAGCCGTGGATTCGGCGTGATATCTTCCGTGTGCATTCGCCGGAAGCTGCGTGACAGGCTTTCGGAGATGGGGGAGTGCATACTTGTATCGCCTTCGGGATCACGCGGCGATGTCCTTGCAAGGAGAGCTTCGGCGCTGGCACCCGGCAGGGATTATACCGCCCGGGCATGTGAAAAGTGGTACGATGTAAGGGCTTTCGGGCAGGTTTTCGCATTCCCTGAACTGCACGCGCCGGGAGTTAAGGGCGCGGTCACAATACAGCAGACATACAGCGTGCTTCCGGTGAAGATCACGGAGATGAAGATAACCCGGTGTATCCGCAATACGGACGACCGCCGCGGCACGCAGATGGGAAGCATTAATTTCGTGGAGCACGGCTTGTACGTCGTCAAAGGCTCCGTCAATGCGTATTCCGCGCAGAAGACGGGATTCTCAGCAGAGGACGCCGAAAAACTCCGGCTGGCTCTGCTGCGCATGCTCGACAACGACAGCTCTGCGGCGCGTCCGGCAGGGGCGATGGAGGTGGAAAGGCTGTACTGGTGGCGGCACTCCAGTATGAGCGGAGAGTACTCTCCAGGTAGAGTGTTCCGCACGGTGGAAATCAAGGCGGACTGCGCCGATCCGCGATGCTTTGATGATTACACCATCACCCATTCCGCTCTCCCCGGGCTTGTTCCGGAGATTTACGGACGATATCTTACAGTCGCTGCGGTTCCTGATTCCGCGGCGTGGATCATATTCAGTTTTGTGAAAAGCCGGGCGCAGTCGATAAGACTGCGCCCGGCGCATTTTATGTGAGCTATTCCTGGAGCATGAAAGCGAAAATTCCCTGGCGGAGCCGTTCTAGCCCATCCATGAGAACGCTTCTGGGGCATGCGGCGTTAAGCCGCAGAAACTGCGCTCCGTTGCCGCGATACCGATCGCCGGCGGAGAGAAACAATCCGGTCTTGCTGCGTATGAATTCCGCCAACCGTGCGGAATCCGCGGTGATCTCGCTGTGATCAAGCCAGAAAAGGTACGTTGCGTGGGAATCCACGAGGTGCAGCTGGGGGATCTTCTCCGCGATGAATTCCGCAGCCGTGCGGCGGTTCTCCGCGATGTGTTCCCGGAGCTGGTCCAGCCATTTGCCGCCCTGGGTGAATGCCGTAATTGCCGCAGTCACGGCGAATACGTTCGGCTCCGCGCATTCATCGGTGTTTAGTCCGCGGTCCACCAGATGGCGCAGCCGGGGATTCGCTGAGTAAACCGCAGCGGTCTGAAGCCCGGCGATGTTGAACGCTTTTGTGGGGGCAATGCAGGTCACGCTGTTCATAAGACAGTCCTCGGAAACAGAAGCAAACGGCGTGTATTCATACCCGGGATCGGTGAGGTCGCAGTGAATCTCGTCGGAAACCACGACAACGTTGTATTTCCTGCACAGTGACCCTATCCGCGCGAGAGTATTCCGGTCCCAGATGATTCCGCCGGGATTCTGCGGATTGCACAGCAGAAGCATGGAAGTCTGCGGATCGGAGAGCTTTTCCTCCAGACCGGCGAAATCCACGCGGTATGCGCCGTTTTCGTACAGCAGCGGACTTTCAGCGATGTTCCTGCCGTTGTTGCGTATCGAGTTGAAGAAGATATTGTACACCGGGGTCATAACAAGAATATTCTCTCCCACGGTCGTTAATTTGCGTACCATGCTTGAGATCGCCGGAACCACGCCGGTGCAGAATATCAGCCACTCGCGCTTTATCTCGAACCCGTGTCGGGAACTCCACCAGTTTGTATAGGCGGAATACCACTCGTCCGGTATCTCGGTGTAGCCGAATACGCCGTGCCCGGCGCGGCGTATAAGCGCCTGGGTGATCTCCGGGGCGGTGCGGAAATCCATATCAGCCACCCACATGGGAAGCTCGTTTTCCGCGACGTCCCATTTCAGCGAGTAGGTATTCCGGCGATCCACCGGCGCGTCAAAATCGTACTTCATTTTATACTCCTGTCACATGCATGCACAGCAGGGACAGCCGCCCTCCCGGCATATTATCCTGGTCTTGCAGGGATCCACCTTGTCCTTCTGGATTATCAGCTCGCCTATGCTGTCCGCGGTTATTGAGCCGCCGGAGGGATTCAGCACGCTGTCTATCTTCCCGGTGATGTCTGCTTCCACGGTGGAATACTCGAACGCCAGCGTGGTGTTTATCAGCTTGCAGTTCTTCATGATAAGCTCGCTGACGTAGCACATTCCCTGGAGGCTCTCAACGGTGCAGTTCACGAGGGTCAGCTTCTTTGCGTTCCACCCGAGGTATTCCCCGGAGATGAACGAATCGTAAACTTTGACGTTCTCGCTGTTCCAGAAAGCGTCCTTGCTGAGCAGCTTTGAGTTGCGGATAACTATGTTCCTGCCGCCGTCAAAGGAGTAGTTCCCGTAAAGCTCCAGCCCGTCGATTTCCATGTTGCTGCTGTTCATTGCGAAGTAGTCCCCCTTTGCGAGGACGTGGTCCAGCTTCACTCCGGAGCAGTTCCACAGGGTTTCCGCAGCGTCCGGGAATGAAACGTGCTCCAGTGTGATGTCGTTGCAGCGGCGGAACGCTTTCGGCGCTTCTATCATCGTGTCCTTTGCGGTCAGCCTGTCCGTGTACCATATTCCGGCGCGCGCTCCGCTGAACAGTGTGCAGTCACGCAGCGTGATATCGTGGCTGTACCACAGTGGGTATTTCCACTTGAACATGCTGTTGTAAAGCTCGATCCCGGCGCTCTCCTTCAGGGGAGATTCGCCGTCCGCAAATATAGTGTCGTAAATGCGCAGGTCCTTTCCCTGGAACAGCGCTCTTTCTCCGGTCAGGAATTCCTGCCGCAGTTCTTTTTTATTCTCCATCTTTGTCCTCCGTGCAGCAGAAGCAGTCCTTCTTCAGTTCATGCACCAGGTAGTCCAGGCAGCTTATCCGGCTCTCGGTGCGGTGCACCTTGTCCAGAAGTTCCCGGCGCTGCCGCTCGAGCAGCCGTATCGCCGTGCAGCGGTCCGATCTCACGAGCGCCGCGGATATCTCCTCCACCGAGGATTCATCGCAGCCGGCGTCCCTCAGGTTCTGCAATATTTCCTGCTGTATCGTTATCATGATTATACTCCATTTTGACGAATTTGTAAAGATTATTTCATCTATATCAGTATACCACACAGTGCAAAGAATAGCAATTGCTTATACCGTATAGCAAAATATGCTTGAAAGCTATGGCAGAATGTGCTATACTGTATCCAGAGGTGATAACATGGAAGTAAGGGTGCTTGAATATTTTCTGGCGGTGGCGAGGGAACGGAGCATATCCGGCGCTGCGGAAGCGCTCCATCTGACTCAGCCAACGCTTTCCAGACAGATAAAGGAGCTTGAGGACGAACTGGGCAAGACGCTCATAATACGCGGCAGCCGCCGTATTACGCTGACCGAGGAGGGAATGCTACTGCGCAAGCGCGCCGAGGAGATAGTGAGCCTTGTCCGCCGTACCCGGGACGAAGTGATGTGCAGCGCCGAGGATGTGAGCGGCGACGTCTATATCGGCGCCGGGGAAACCCGTGGAATGAGAATCCTTGCGGATATAATGACGGAAATCCGCCGGGAGAATCCCGGGGTGAGATTCCACACGGTGAGCGGAGATTCCGCAGACATAATGGAGCGCCTGGATAAAGGACTTTTCGACTTCTGCTTGATCATGGGGAATGTCGATATATCCCGGTACAACTCCCTTCGGCTCCCGGTCACGGACGATTTCGGACTGCTCGTGCGCCGGGATTCTCCTCTGGCTGTGAAGGAATATATCACGCCGGAAGATATGGACGGAATCCCGGTGATGTTCTCGCGGCAGGTGCTTATCCGGGACGATTTCGCTGACTGGCTCGGGAAGCCGACCACCGACCTTGACCTCGCCGGAAGCTACAACCTGACCTATAACGCTTCCATCATGGCGAAGGCAGGGCTTGCGCATATCGTCACCCTGGACGGTCTGATAAACACGGAGGGCAGTGAGCTGATATTCCGCCCGTTTTCTCCGCGATTCCCCATCGGTATGAGCGTTATCTGGAAGAAGTACCAGGTGTTCAGCCGCCCGGCGGAATTATTCCTGGAGCGGCTCCGGGAGCGGATCGCCGCGCTGCCGGATCAGAGCTGAAATACATATCCGGAGGCTATTCCCAGGACGGCGGAAATGACGATTATCAATATCGGGTGCAGCTTCTTTATGGACAGCCCCAGCATTGCCAGGAATATCACTGCCGAGCACAGGAATGCCGGGCTTGTGAATACTCCGGCGCTGACTCCGGCAGGGAAGAACACCGTCTGTCCGGTGGTGACGACCGCCGCAGCGATAAGTCCGACTACAGCCGGCTTTAGTCCGGACATACAGCCTTTAACAGCACGGCTTTCCCGGAATCTCTCATAGCACTTCGCTACCAGCAGGATTATCACGAAGGACGGCAGCACTACGCCAAAGGTGGCGCAGACGGCACCGAAAATTCCACCGGCTCGCATTCCGACAAAGGTGGAGATGTTGACTGCGAATGGACCGGGGGTGCTCTCGCTTACCGCGATGAAATCCACAAGCTCTGCGTCGGTGAGCCAGCCGTGGGATTCCACCTCGTCCTGTATCAGCGGCAGCATGGCGTATCCGCCGCCGAAGGTGAATGCGCCTATTTTCATGAACGTGAGGAACAGTTCCAGCCAGATCATTTGCGGCTCCTTTCCCCGTGCAGGAATGACAGCAGCCCCACCAGCGCGCACAGCGCCAGGATCAGCAGAACGCTGGTGTCGATGAATACGGCTCCGGCGAATGCCACTGCCACCAGAATATAGGAAACCGCCTTGCGCGGACACTGCCGGAACATTCCGTACAGTGCGCGGAGTATCAGCGCCAGTACTCCGGCACGAATCCCGTTGAACGCGTATTTCACCACCGTGGCGCTGCTGAATAGTTCCAGCAGGGAGGAAACCGCGATTATCACCAGGAACGACGGCAGGACCACTCCCAACGTAGCCAGGGCAGCCCCGGCGGCGCCGCAGGTGCGGTATCCCACGAAAGTGGCGGTGTTTACTGCGATAGGTCCCGGCGTGCTTTCGGCGATAGCGGCGATCTCCATTATTTCGTCGTCTGTAATCCAATGGTGCTTTGCGGCGGCTTCGCGCTGTATCAGTGGGAGCATTGCGTATCCGCCGCCGAACGTGAATGCCCCTATTTTCAGAAAGGTCAGGAACAGCGGCAGAAGCTGATCCCGGTTATGCTTGGTTGATTTGTTTTCCATCAGAGGACCCTCCGGTGATCCGGATATAATTTTACCACAGTGCGGACTTTTTTTCAATAGGAAATATCAATATGCGCACAAAATAGCTCCGGTAGTATTATCTGCCGGAGCTTTCTGTTAATAGTCGTATTTCTTTTTCTTGGCGATGAGAAACAGCAGCGAGATAACGAACGCGCATACCTCGGCGAAAGCCACGGATATCCACACGCCGTCCAGTTTAAGAAATATCGGCAGGATAAGCACCGCCGCCAGCTGGAACACCAGCGTTCTCAGGAAGGATACTGCCGCGGAAACAGCGCCGTTGTTGAGCGCCGTGAAGAAGGAGGAGCACCAGATGTTGAATCCCGACAGCAGGAACGTGAAAGAGAACAGCCGGAATGCGTGAACGGTCATGCCAAACAGATCCTTGTCGTAGCCCACGAATATCCCGGCGAGTACGGGCGCCAGCAGTTCGGCGATGATAACCATTATAACGCCGGCGGTCAGTGTGACTTTTATGCTCTTACGGCGTATGTTCTTGAGTTCCGCGTGGTTCTGCGCGCCGTAGTTGTAGCCCGTTATCGGAGCTGTACCGATGGCGTATCCGATGTATACCGCCGCAAAGATGAACTGCACATACATCAGCACTCCGTAAGCGGAAACTCCGTCCTGTCCGGCAAGTCGGAGCAGCTGGAAATTATACAGCATGCTCACGATCGACGATGAGATACTTGTCATGAGCTCCGAAGCGCCGTTCGCGCAAGCCTGGAGTATCGGGCGGAATTCCAGACGCGTGCGCACCATGTGCAGCTTGCTTCCGTTATTCCTGCGCAGGAAGAAGATGAGCGGCAGCAGTCCGCCAACGGTCTGGCTGAGTCCGGTGGCGAGGGCGGCGCCGACAACATCGAGCTCGAATACCGCGATGAAGAGGAAGTCCAGCAGCATATTGGTGCAGCCGGCGGCGATTACCACTGCAAGGCCCATCTTGGGGCGCTCGGCAGTCACGAGGAAGCTCTGGAACACATTTTGCAGCATGAACATCGTGTTGAATATCAGACATGTGCGCGCATAGGTTACACAGTAGGGGAGAAGTTCACTGTCCGCACCGAGCAGCTGCGCGACATTCTCTGCGAATATGATTCCGAGCGCGGAGGTGGAGACGCCCAGTATCAGCGTGACTATCAGCATCATGGAGAACACGCGGCGTGCCTGGTCGTTGTTCTGCTCACCCAGGTATTTTGCTACAAGGGCGCTGCCGCCGGTGCCTATCATGAATCCCACGCCGCCGAGTATCATAAGGAACGGCATGATGAGATTCACCGCTGCGAACGGAGTCTTGCCGACGAAGTTGGACACGAAGTAGCCATCCACAACTCCGTAGATAGATGTGAACACCATCATCACCACGGAGGGCAGGCAGAATCTGAACAGCCGTCCCAGGGTGAAGTGGTCGGATAATTGTATTACGTCTTTTTTCATTTTAATTCACCTATTATCTTGCTTAGTTGCTTATTATATTTATTGAGTATTTTTATTAACAGCTCCTGCTCCTCCGGGGAAAGCTCCTCCATAGCCGAGTGTTCCGCAATGATTATCCTGGCGGCAGTCCGCTCGGCGGCTTCACGCCCCTTTTCGGTCAGTGTGACGTCCTTGCAGCGGCGGCTGGTGCTTTCACACATGGTTATCATTCCGTCGGATTCCAGCTTTTTCAGCGCGGAATTTGTCGTCTGCTTCGGCAGGCAAGTCATGGCGCTGATTACGCTCTGCCTGAGTGTCCCGCCGGCTTCCGTCAGGGAGTACAGGATCCAGAATACGCTTTCTGAAATCCCGAAATTCTTCGCAGCCCTGCGGTATATCTCGTTCTGCTCCATCCACAGGGAGTTGAATTCCGCCATTTTGTCGGTATATTTCATGCAGTTTCCCTCCTTGCGTCCGAAATCGGACTTTATTATTATAATCCGATTTCGGACGTTTGTCAAGACTTTTTGCGGATTTCGGAATAAAAAATAGACAGCCCCGGTAAAACCAAGGCTGTCTACTTAAAGCAGAAATGACATAGAGTCATTTACGAATGTATTATATCACAAAATTCACGAAATGTCAATGGCTTTTAGTGTATTTAATTGAAGAAATATCTGTAATTATTCATGCTTTCTCGTGAAAAAAAGAATCACGCTGAATCGAAAATGATTCAGCGTGATTCAACGGTTTCATGCTGGCGGAGAAAGAGGGATTTGAACCCTCGCGCCGGTTTCCCGACCTACTCCCTTAGCAGGGGAGCCCCTTCACCACTTGGGTATTTCTCCAAACGATGAAACCAAAATATGATGATGAACATACAATATACAGCGTCAAAACTCTGCACCTGTAAAACATCGTGAATTAATTATATCACAACGAACGTGATTTGTCAAGGGGTTTTTCAAAAAATTTTTTTGACAGCGAACTGCACTAAAACCAGGACAAGAAATTGTATTTATCCACAAATTTCTACTTTTTTTACTTCGAAAACTAAATTACCGGCGAGTTCTGCCGATATAATATATGGCGAAATCGACACATGTCAATATTAACAATGTCTGCTGCATATCTTGTGATTCAGCGGACGTTTGAGAAATAGAGGTGTGATTATGGCCGACATTGGTATGGTTGGAAAAATCCTCTGGGAGGATTATTATAAAATCGCATGGGTCAATATTCTGACAGGGGAATACCAATTCGTGAAAATACTTGACACGGACGAGGAGAAGCCGTGTCTTGCTGCAAAAGATATCTATGAGTACTCTCGGCTGGTCGTTTCAACGGGGCTTGTTCCCGAAGAGGATATCGAACAGTATCAGCGTTGTACCGCCAAGAAGTATATTCTCAACGAGGTTCTCGGTCAGCGCAAGCGTATAACGGTGGATTTCCGGCGTATCATTGGCGATTCCCGTAAGTGGGTCAGGCTCGAGATAGTGCTTCCTCATGACTTTTCCAGAGAGAATCCCTGGGCTGTCTATACCTGGAAGGAATCCGACTCCCAGACCGGAAATATCAATGACGCCCTGCGGATACTTTCCCAGTGTTTCCACAAGATTCTCAAGATCGACCTCGGGCAGGATTCCCTTGAGGTCATCAAGGCGTATCCTGAGGAACTTACCCCGAAGAGCGGATTTTCCGTGAACCTGTCCCGGTGGATTAAGAACGGCGTTGAGCGCGGAATGGTGTATCCAGATGATATTCGCGAGTTTATGGATTTTGTGGCTCCGGTAAGACTGATTGCACGCTTCCGTCAGAGCAGGGAATGCCTCCGGCTGCGCTACCGACGGCGTTTCGGCGGCGGATTCCGATGGGTGTACATGGAACTTGTTCCGAGTATTGAGTACTCCGATGAAAAGCCTATCATCATGATGTACATCAGGGATATCCACGACGATTATGTGGAGGAACTGCACCGCCAGAAGGCACTGGAGTATTACTGCAACTATGACACGCTGACCGGGCTGCACAGCCGTTTCTGCTACAACGACTTCTGCCGGAAATTCGAGAAACACGGCGGAATGCTTGCGGTCCTATTTGCGGATGTGAACGGACTGAAATTCACCAATGATTCGTTCGGTCACGAATACGGTGACCGGCTTATAACCGGTTTTGCGGAGCAGCTCAGCGCGTGCTTCGGGACGGAATCCTGCTATCGCATCAGCGGCGATGAATTCGTGGTGCTGATTGACGGCATGCCTGAAAAGGAGTTCGTTGTTAGGGCTCTTGGATTCCACAAGATAATGCAGTCCATGGAAGTGCCGCAGGCGTCGGTGGGCTACTGCTGGAGCGGCGCGGCGGAGTCCGTTGACAGGCTTGTCCGCATAGCCGAGGAGCGAATGTACGAGGATAAGCATGAGTTCTACAAGCACCATCCGGAAATGAAAAGATGACAAAAAGGGAGGAACGTTTGTTCCTCCTTTCTTTATAGGCGACCTTAAATAAGTATCTCGCCGGGGACGATATCTGCCATCTGCTTGTATCCTGCCTTGCTGGGGTGCAGGTGGTCGCCGCTGTCGAACTTCGGCAGCATTCTGGTGGGGCGCTCCGGGTCGGCGAGAGCCTTGTCGAAGTCTATGCAGTCGTCGATGAGGTCGGTGGAGCGTATCCAGTCGTTGAACTGCGAGCGCACTACCTCGCGGAAAGGCGCGTAGGTGCGCCAGCCCTCGATAGGAAGCAGGGTCCCGACATAGACCTTGTAGCCGAACTGCCGGGATTCGCTGATGTAATACTTCATGCACTCTACCAGTTCGTCGGCGGTCGGCATGTCGCTCATCGGACGGAACGGATTCACCTCCGTGCCCACCGGGTGGATTATGTCGTTGATTCCGTGCTGGATAATTACGGTGTCGGCACCGTCGGTCGGAACTTCATGCTGGAAGCGCTTTTTACCCATCAATCCGTAGGATTCGTAAGTGATGCAGTTGTATTCGCGCAGCATTCTGGTACCGCTGGCGGCGCGGCGTATAACAGCGGTGTGGAGCTTTTCCTCGCGGTTGCAGCGCAGTGTGAGGTATTCTGGCCAGTCCTGCGCGGTGATGGAATCGCCGTAGCACACCACGGTGCGGTTGTCCGCCGAGGTGAGCACTGATACGTTGCTCAGGAAGTAGATAACGCTGATTCCGCGCTCGATCTCTTTGGGGATAAGCTCAGTTTCCGTCATGTCGCCAATGGCGTAGTAGCCCTCGGTGAGGGGACCGCTGGTGTATACTGCGGAGCGCAGCAGGGTGAACTCCTTGAAATAAAAGCTGACGGTGATAAGACTCTGGGGTTGTATCTCGCAGGGTAGCTCGTCCGAAACCGTGTTCTTTCCGGCGCCGATGGTGACTTCGCGCCTGCCTCCGAATGTTATCGGGTAGAATTTCCCGTCGATGAACACTGTCACGCGGTTAAAGGTGACAGGCTCAGTGCCGCAGTAGTTGTCGAAGTTCAGGCGCACTGCCTTCCCCCCGAACTGTGAATAAATGGGATAGCGGAATGTGAGGTTGCGGTTGTAGCTTTCCGGCCGGTTTTCGCCGATGGATATCGCGTTTCCCCACACACTCGCCCAGTGATTGTACATATTGTATCCTTCCTTGTTCTTTTCTTTGTCGATACATATTATATAACTATTTTCTCATATTGTCAAGCCGGGATTTTTTGATTAACCTATTGACAAACGAAATAAAATATGCTAGAATACGGTTGTTTGTAAACGATTACTTTTTCAGAGGATAAATGTATGTCAGTAAAAAACAACTTTAAGCACACTGTCCTTGCAAGCTACGGAGGATACATAACCCAGGCGATAGTAAACAACTTTGCTCCGCTGCTGTTTCTGATATTCCAGGACAGCTTCGGAATCCCGATAGAGGAGATCACTCTGCTGGTCACGATAAACTTTCTGGTGCAGCTAGTCATCGACCTTGCCTCCGCCGGATTTGTGGATAAGATAGGCTACCGTACATGCCTTATTGCGGCGCACATATTCGCGGCAGCCGGAATTGCCGGGCTGGGAATACTGCCGTTCATCATGCCGCCCTTCGCCGGACTGCTGACCTCCGTTGTGCTGTACGCCATCGGCGGCGGACTGACTGAAGTTCTGATAAGCCCGTTGGTTGAAGCCTGCCCGAGCGATAATAAGGCGGGATCCATGGGATTGCTGCATTCATTTTATTGTTGGGGCAGCGTTGGGACTGTGCTGCTGTCCACGCTCTTCCTGTTCGCGTTCGGAAAGGGAAGCTGGCGCATTCTTGCGTTGCTGTGGGCGATAGTCCCGGCGCTGAACACGATCTACTTCACCCGGGTGCCGATTCCCGAAATGTACGAGGAGGGTGCCCGGGGAATGACCCTGCGCGAGCTGTGCGGCAACCGGATTTTCTGGCTGATGGCAATACTCATCATGTGCGCCGGGGGAAGCGAACTTGCCATGAGCCAGTGGGCTTCTGCATTTGCAGAGAGCGCCCTGGGCGTGGAAAAGACGGTGGGCGACCTGATGGGACCATGCTTCTTCGCGGTGCTGATGGGAACTTCCCGGGTATTCTACGCGAAGATAAGCGCCAAGATCAACCTGCTGAAATACATGTGCTTCTGCGGAGTGCTGTGCATATTCTCCTACATGCTCGCCGCATTCTCGCCGATTCCTGTGCTGTCGCTGATCGGCTGTGGGATTTGCGGATTCTCGGTAGGCGCTATGTGGCCTGGTACTTATAGCGCCGCAGCCGGGGCGCTCCCCCGGGGCGGAACGGCGATGTTCGCGTTGCTGGCGCTTGCCGGCGATGCCGGCTGTTCTGGCGGACCTACCCTCGTCGGAATGATCACCGGAGCCATGGGCGGCGGACTGAAGCAGGGACTGCCCTTCGCGGCGATATTCCCGGCGGTGCTCATTGTGGCGGCGGTTATTACCATGCGCATAACTGGGAAGCGCTCCCGGTAATGGCTTCCCCGGCTGGCAATATCTTTGCATTGAAAAACCTCCCCCATGTAGGGTATAATAGCATTATCCCACACAGGGAAATACATATCAGGAGGTTTTTTACATGTTCAATTTCTTTAATGCATGCGGCGCTGGCTTTGATCAGCTGTGCGAGTTCCTCAAGGCGCTCTGCGGCGGTTTCGGCTGCTAATAGGGGAGTATCCTCTGAACAGTCCTGCTGTGACTGAATGATGACCGGACGATTCCGGTCGCTTAGCCCGGTTAACGCCGGGCTTTCTTTTTGCTTGACAGATAATGGCGCAAAGTGGTAATATAAAAGAAAAGTTATAAAAAGGAGCACCAGAATGAAAAACGCTGAAATAAATGCAGACAGATTCATGGGATTTGCTGACGTATACGACAACGCGCGCCCGTCGCTTCCGGTTCACTTCATGGAGCTTATCCGGCTTTATCTTGGCAGGGATATCGGCACCGTTGTGGACCTCGGCTGCGGCACCGGGCTTTCCACCGCCGCGTGGAAAGGGAACTGCGGAAAAGTTATCGGCATAGAGCCCAGCAGCGACATGCTGGCGGTCGCCCGGGAGAAATCCGGGGAGGGTGTGGAATTCCGACAGGGGTATTCCCACGCCACCGGACTGCCGGACGGCTGCGCGGACGCAGTCGTGTGCTCGCAGTCCTTCCACTGGATGGAGCCGGTTTCCACGCTGAAGGAGGCTGACCGTATCCTCGCCCCCGGCGGCGTATTCGCGACAGTGGACTGCGACTGGCCTGCGGTCTGCGGCACGGAGCCGGAATCCGCTTACGAGGAGCTTTTCGAAAAGGTAAAGCGCCTGGAACTTGAGCTTCCGGACGTGAGCAGCACGTTCAGCCGCTGGGAGAAATCCGGGCACCTGGCGAATATCCGGAACAGCGGGCATTTCCGCTACGTCCGCGAACTGGTATTCGCGAACGCGGAGCCTTGCACCACGCAGCGCTTCATCGGACTTGCTCAGAGCCAGGGAGGACTCCAGACCCTGCTGAAGCTCCACCCGGAGCTTATTGAAAGCGACTGGAAGCGGTTCCAGGAGCGTATTTCCGAGTGCTTCGGCGAGCCGCGCATTGTGGAGTTCTGCTACAGAGTCCGCCTTGGCGTGAAATAATATAGAAAACATCTGAAAACCTCATGTGAGCAAAATGCACAGTTCATTGGAGGTTTCCATATAATCGGGAGGGTAGCCCCTCCCGATTTTTATTTTGCGGGTTTGTTCAAAAATCCGTCAAAAGGGCTTGCATTGCCGCGAGAGTTATGCTATAATTATATTGTATGTGTTACGACAACAATGAACTATAAAGGAGAAAACGAATTGATTACAGTATCTGATGTAAGCGTCAGCTTCGGCGGACAGCTTCTTTTCAAGGACGTAGACCTGAAATTCACCGCCGGCAACTGCTACGGCGTTATCGGCGCAAACGGCGCCGGAAAATCCACCTTCTTAAAGGTGCTCTGCGGCGACCTCGAGCCTACCAAGGGCAGCGTATCCAAGCCTGCGGAGCTGCGTATGTCCGTGCTGCGCCAGGATCACTACGCGTTCGATGACTACACCGTTCAGGACACTGTTATCCTCGGCAACAAGCGCCTTTACGACATCATGCAGGAGAAGGACGCACTCTATGCCAAGGAGGATTTCTCCGAGGAGGACGGCACCCGCGCTTCCGAGCTGGAGGCGGAATTCGCTGAGCTCAACGGCTGGGAGGCGGAATCCGACGCTTCCAAGCTTATTCAGGGACTGGGACTTCCCGAGGAGATACTCACCCAGAAGATGGATTCCCTCACCGGTAACGAAAAGGTCAAGGTGCTTCTCGCACAGTGCCTGTTCGGAAATCCGGATATTATACTGATGGACGAGCCTACCAACCACCTTGATGTCGAGGCGGTTTCCTGGCTGGAGGACTTCCTCGCGGAATACTTCGGTACTGTCATCGTCGTATCCCACGACCGTCACTTCCTGAACAACGTCTGCACTCACATCGTTGATATCGACTACGGCAAGATAAAGATGTATGTCGGCAACTACGAGTTCTGGTACGAATCCTCCCAGCTTATTCAGCGCATGATCAAGCAGCAGAACAAGCGTGCCGAGGAAAAGATCAAGGAACTCCAGAACTTTATCGCGAGGTTCTCCGCGAACAAGTCCAAGTCCAAGCAGGCTACTTCACGCCGCAAACTTATCGACAAGCTGACCGTCGAGGAACTGCCGGCTTCTTCCAGAAAATACCCCTATATCGCGTTCGACATGGAGCGCGAGGTGGGTAAGGATATCCTCCAGGTGACCGGGCTTTCCAAGACCGTGGACGGAGTCAAGGTGCTCAACAACGTAAGCTTCACCGTCGGCAAGGGCGACAAGATCGCGTTCGTCGGCAACAACGAGATCGCCGTGACCACCCTGTTCAAGATACTCATGGAGGAAATGGAGCCGGACGAGGGTACGTTCAAGTGGGGCAGTACGACTTCCGTAAGCTACTTCCCGAACGACAACAGCGCGTTCTTCGACAACTGCCAGCTGTCCATCATCGACTGGATGCGCCAGTACTCCAAGGACGAAACCGAGAGCTACCTCCGCGGATTCCTCGGCAGAATGCTGTTCAGCGGCGACGACGTGTTCAAGCCCGTAAACGTGCTATCCGGCGGTGAGAAGGTACGCTGTATGTTCTCCAGAATGATGCTGTTCCAGAGCAATGTGCTTATCCTCGACCGTCCGACGAACCACCTCGACCTCGAGAGCATCACCGCAGTAAACAACGGTCTGTCCGAGTTCAAGGGCAACCTGCTGTTTGCTTCCCACGACCATGAGATACTTGAAACCGCGGCTAACCGCATTATCGAGATCACTGAGAACGGCTGCCTTGACCGCCAGGGCAATTACGACGACTTCGTTGCATGGCGCCACGAGAATGTCGGCGGAAAGCTCATGCTTTAAGGGAGCGCGCAGATGTACTATATTATCCTTGATATGGAATGGAACCAGGCGATGGATCGTGCGCACACAGTCCAGGAGCCTGTGCTGCTGCGCGGCGAGATAATCCAGATTGGTGCTGTAAAGTGCGACGAGGATTTCAACCTCGTTGACAAGCTCAAGATCAACGTTGCCCCGAAGTACTACCGGAAGATGAACCGCCATGTTGAGAAGATCACCGGAATAACCAGCGCTATGCTAGCAAAGGGGCTTCCGTTTCCGGAGGCTTTCGCGAAGCTGCGCGAGTGGTGCACGCCGGAATTCCGCTTCATCACTTGGGGATTCGACGACATCGCAATGCTGGCGGACAATCTGGAACTTCACGGATTCGACCCGAAATACGGCAGCGACTATGTGAATTTGCAGCTGATATACAAGAACCAGATCGACAACGAGCGCGTGCAGTGGTCGCTTTCCGACGCCGTGGAGAAGCTCGGGATACCCCTGGACGCCCAGGCGCATGACGCAATGAACGACGCGTGGTTCACCTATGAGGTATGCAGGAAGCTGGACATGCAGCGCGGACTGGCGGAATACTCCGGAATGTCCCCGGGGCAGCGCCCGGTGATCGCCCGGGAGATGTTCCGGGATATCCATGATATTCGCAGGATAACCTCTAGTGAAGCCGTGACGTCGGTTCCGTGTCCGGAGTGCGGCAGGACGCTCAGCAACGGCGAGTGGCTCTCCCTGGGAGTTGTACGCAAGAACGATATCTGCACCTGCCCGGAGCACGGGGATTTCCTCGTGAAAGTGGTGTGCAAGCGCGCTTCCGCCGACAGGTGGACTGTGACGCGTTCGGTGTACAAATCAGATGACGAGGCACTTGAATCTTACCGGAAGAAGATCGAAAAGCAGCACGCTGCCATTGAGCGGCGCAAGGCTGCCGCTGAAAAAGGAGAATCCTGATGATAACGACAGTCCTGTTTGACCTTGACGGAACGCTCCTGCCCTTTGAGCAGGAGGACTTCATAAAAATTTACTTTGCGGAACTGTGCAAACGGCTCGCACCCATGGGATACGAGCCGCAGCAGACGGTGAAATCCGTCTGGGCAGGAACCAAGTCCATGGTGATGAACGACGGCACGCGGCTGAATTCTGAGGCTTTCTGGGAAACATTCAACGTGCTGAACCCAGGGCTGCCGGACGCACGCAAGGAATGCGATGCTTTCTACACTCACGAGTTTGAGAAGGCGAAAGCAAGCCTGAAATACGTCCCGGACAGGAAGCCTCTGATCGAGCAGCTGAAATCCGCAGGGCTGCGCGTGGTTCTCGCGACGAATCCTATATTCCCGCTGGACGGCGTTATCACGAGAATGGCGTGGGTGAATCTCGCGCCGCAGGATTTCGAACTGGTGACCTGTTACGATAACAGCATCTACTGCAAGCCGAACACAAAGTACTATGAGGAGATCTTCCGGAAGATAGGCGTAAAGCCGCAGGAATGCTTCATGGTGGGCAACAGCGTGGCGGAGGATATGATCGTTGAGAAGCTGGGCGTCAGGGTATTTCTGGCGAACGAGTTCGTTGAGAATCCCGAAAATGCGGATTGCAGCCGATATCCTCAGGGGACTCTCGACCAGGCGGTGGATTACATACTGGCTCACAGGGATTGATAAGAAAAGACTAAAAGGACTGCATAAATCTATGCAGTCCTTGTTTTTTTATTCTGCTCTGGGTACCGCGATCCGTACCGCGCCGGGAACCACTGAAATATCCGCGGAGGTGTATTCACCGCCGTTTTCGCCGTCCAGTGTCCAGCGGAATGGCTTCTCGCAGGTCACGGACAGGCTCGAGGTCTTGAAGGAAACAATCATGTCCGTGTCGCAGTCGTGGGACATCACGAACCGGTTTATCGCGTCGATATCTGACAGATTCCGCGGAGTTCTCACGAAAAGGCAGTCCAGCTTTCCGTCGGTGAGGGAAGCTCCGTCCGGGACGATGTTCTTCATTCCGCCGACGGAGTGGGTGTTTCCCGCCATGCAGTAGATGAAGTCGTCCTCGATCACGCCGTGGTCCCAGGTGATATTCACCCTGCCGGAGTTTTCCTTGAGATACTTCGGCTCGAAGGAGCGCAGCCCGGTGAGAAAATACGCAAATGAGCCCAGGCGGTTCTTGGTTTTCTGACTGGTGACGTAGCTCACGTCCGTGAACCAGCCGAACGCCGATATGTACGCGAAATATCCGCCGTTGAACCTGCCAATGTCCACGGGGAGGAAGTTCCCCTGGGTGATCATTTCGGCGGCTTTCCGCATGTCCTTGGGGATATTCAGCGAGGAGGCGAAATCGTTGACCGTTCCCGATGGAATATATCCGCATGGTACGGTAAGTTTCCCGGCGGAAATTCCGTAAACCAGTTCGTGGAGCATTCCGTCGCCGCCGGAGCTTACTATCAGGTCGAATTCCGAGCCGCGCTGGGAGATGAATTCAAGGGAATCCCCGGGGCAGCAGGTGGGATGCACCATCACGTCGTATCCGCCTGCCGTGAAAGTAGAAAGGATATCCGACAGCGCCAGTTTCACCGCGCCTTTTCCGGAGTTGGGATTATATGTGAACAAAAGTTTCTTCATGCTACAGCCGCCTTTCCGTGTTGAAATATACATGTTTAAATTATATCATTATTCACAGATGATGTCAAGTCTGGCAGGAATATTTGTACATATCCCGGGGAAGATGGAAATTTCTCCAGGGATTTTTACGGCACAGTAAGCCACAGTAAACAAAATAATTGAAGTTAGGCATTTCTAACCTATTGCAAAATAGAGAAAAATGTTGTATAATACAGTTGTATGTCCGGGCAAACTTCTCCGGACAAAATGTTGAAAGGAGTTCAAACAACAATGACTTATTCTCATGAAGTTGAAAACATGTGTCCCGTAGCACAGGGCGTTGCTCACGGCGCTGCGCCTATCCCCGAAGAAGCTAAGTGGGTAAAGGCTAAGGAGATCGCTGACATCAACGGTTTCACACACGGTATCGGCTGGTGCGCACCCCAGCAGGGTACCTGCAAGCTGTCCCTCAACGTTAAGGGCGGCGTTATCCAGGAGGCTCTGGTCGAGACTATCGGCTGCTCCGGTATGACACACTCCGCAGCTATGGCAGCTGAGATCCTCCCCGGCAGAACCATTCTCGAGGCTCTCAACACTGACCTCGTATGCGACGCTATCAACACAGCAATGAGAGAGCTGTTCCTCCAGATCGTATACGGCAGAAGCCAGTCCGCTTTCTCCGAGGACGGTCTTGCGATCGGCGCAGGTCTTGAGGACCTCGGTAAGGGTCTCCGTTCCCAGATCGGTACTATGTACGGTACTCTGGCTAAGGGCCCCCGTTACCTCGAAATGACTGACGGTTATGTTACAGAGCTTGCTCTGAACGAAGATGATGAGATCATCGGCTACAAGTTCGTGAACTTCGGCAAGATGATGGAATTCATCAAGAACGGCGATGACGCTAACACAGCATTTGAGAAGGCTCACGGTCAGTACGGCCGCGTTGCTGACGCTGTTAAGTTCATCGACCCGAGAAAGCAGTAATAGGAGGTAAAAATACAATGGCTTTATTTGAATCCTACGACAGACGCGAACCCCAGATCCTTGCTGTTCTGAAGAACTACGGCATCAATTCCATCGAGGAATGTGCTGACATCTGCAAGGCTAAGGGTCTCGATATCTATCATGAAGTTGAGAAGATCCAGCCCATCTGCTTCGAGAACGCTAAGTGGGCTTACACTGTAGGCTGCGCTATCGCAATCAAGAAGAACTGCACCAGAGCTGCTGACGCTGCTGCTGCTATCGGCGAGGGTCTTCAGGCATTCTGCATTCCTGGTTCCGTAGCTGATCAGCGTAAGGTTGGTCTGGGTCACGGCAACCTCGGCAAGATGCTGCTCGAGGAAGAAACCAAGTGCTTCTGCTTCCTGGCAGGTCACGAGTCCTTCGCAGCTGCTGAAGGCGCTATCGGTATCGCAGAGAAGGCTAACAAGGTTCGTAAGGAGCCGCTCCGCGTTATCCTGAACGGTCTTGGCAAGGACGCTGCACAGATCATCTCCAGAATCAACGGCTTTACATACGTTGAGACTGAGATGGATTACTACACCGGCGAGGTTAAGGAAGTATTCCGCAAGGCATACTCCACTGGTCTGCGTGCAAAGGTTAACTGCTACGGCGCAAACGACGTAACAGAAGGCGTTGCAATCATGTGGAAGGAAGGCGTTGACGTTTCCATCACCGGTAACTCCACCAATCCGACCAGATTCCAGCACCCTGTTGCAGGTACCTACAAGAAGGAGTGCGTAGAGAAGGGCAAGAAGTACTTCTCCGTAGCTTCCGGCGGTGGTACAGGTCGTACTCTTCACCCCGATAACATGGCAGCTGGTCCTGCTTCCTACGGCATGACCGATACCATGGGTCGTATGCACTCCGACGCACAGTTCGCTGGTTCTTCCTCCGTTCCTGCGCACGTTGAGATGATGGGTCTTATCGGTATGGGCAACAACCCCATGGTTGGCGCTACTGTTGCTTGTGCGGTTGCTGTTGAGGAAGCTATGAAGAGCTAATCAAACGGCTTTGTTAAGCCATTGACCATTTTATGGAAAATGCGCTATCGACATTAGTTTGATTGCTAAAATAGTTACAACCCCCTGATTTGGTTTCGTTTTGGTTTCGTAAGAGATCTCACGAAACCATTTTAGGGGGCTAATTATTACCACTTGCATGATTTCACATAATACCCCACCAGCTTGCACACTCTCTCGGTTTCAAGGCTGAACCTCGGAGCTTTTTATAAAATCCTCAAGCGCTTCCGGTCTGATTTTGATTGTGCCTATCCTTACAGCAGCCAATTTCTTCGCTTTGATGAATTCGTATACCGAGTCGGTATTTACTCTAAGAATAGCTGCAACCTCTTTGACCGTTAGCAACTTTTTCCTTTCTTCTTCAGCGCTCATCATTCTCCCCCCCTTTCCAAGAATTATATAAGCGAACGGCTCATGCTTTTCACGGCGTGAGCCGTTTGCATAATAGTTGGTCGATACTCAGAGCGATTAGCAGGTAGTCCGCACCTGCACATGGGAGTTTCACCCCAGTCCATTCCTATGGAGCAGCCGTTACGCATTTGCGTCTGAACGGAAGTATCATTATCCCATCTTGGCAGCGTTATTCCTTTCGCGCTCGTACCTTGCCTCTGCGTATGCGTTTACGGTTCGGGTTTATATTGGCAGACTTTTGGAGTTATTGTTATTCTCGCGCAAAATAAAGTGTGGTCACGGATAATGAATAACCCCTCGGAATCAATACAGGCACATCTTCGCACAATCAAGAGCTGCGGTTGATGGTTTTGTTATCGCTCTGCTATGTAATTGTCAATGAACTGCGGCAAACGTTTTCCTCCCTGTTCTGACCTCGAAATAATCATATCCGAATAATCCCAACCATTTTGGAATCGTGATGTCTTTGCAGATAGTATTCTGTTTGCTGACCCTATTATAGCACAAGATATACCATAAAAAATATTTTTATCTCTATTTGGCATACAGTATATCTATTTGGAATAATCTGTTTTCTTTTGTCATAATATATGTTATACTTTGACTTGAGGTGATTGTTATGTCCTCGTTAAAATCAAGTCAAGGTTCTAACAGAATTCGCGAGCTGCGTGAGAAAAGAGGACTTACGCAAAAACAGCTCGGCGAGGAAATGAATACCGTGCAATCCAACATTTCACGGTATGAGGAAGGTACAAGGGATATACCCACTAAAACGCTGTTTGACTTATCGTGTTTCTTTGGTGTTAGTGTGTATTATCTGATGATGGAAGAAAAGGCAATAAAAGGGGGTAGATATGAAGTTCTAACAGAAAAAATCCAAAGTATTCCACCGGAAAAACTTGACCTGCTCGAGGAATTTATTGACTTTTTGCTGCATAAGTGATAGCGAAAATATGAGGCTAGGAAATCGTGACCGACTTAGCAAGCAGTTTTATTCGGGTATACATATTATTATAACTTAAACTATTTCACAAAACTTGATTTTTTTGAGGACTACAATATTGTTCTATTGACATACAATATACCAACACCATAAAAAAGTCCAATTGCCATATCGTACTTATTAAATTGTCGTTTCTCCTTTTTTTCATATGTTTCCATCTTTGTTATTACCTCCTTCGCAAAATCGTCCATGTTGACTCCAAAAAGAAAGCAAATTTTTTTCAACATATTTAAATCGGGTTCATTAACATCTCTCTCCCAATTCGATAGTGCCTGCCGGGTAACATTCAATTCCCCGGCTAGTTCTTCCTGTGTCATTCCCAATTGTGTTCGCAGATGACGTATTTGCTTTCCTGTTGTAATATTCGTCTGTTCCTGGTTCAAAATAGTTTCTCCTCTCTGATACTGATTTTATCAATGATATTTCGCAATAGCCAGCAATGAACGCTTGCATTGCGCAAGACGTTACATTATCTTCTGAAACATATAGCGCACCTTGTCCAGGAGGCTGTTTGGACGGCGGGGCTGGATGACTGGCTTGCCGACAGCGGCCTGATACCCTTTCAGTTCTGTAAGGCATACGCTCTGCCCGTTGGTGTAAAAGGCCAGATCAGTACGGTATGCCTGTATACAGCGGGCGGGAATCTCGCCAGTAAAGACAACT
>ENA-UERG01000063-UERG01000063.1-human-gut-metagenome-genome-assembly--contig:-NODE-63-length-89650-cov-23.120617_pt1 | contig 89650 bp, 92 predicted proteins | sample MGYA00242954_ERZ507954 | MGnify/ENA primary metagenome ERZ507954 (study PRJEB26167, sample SAMN06115478) | human gut metagenome | host: Homo sapiens | place: China:Sichuan | collected 2015-01-21...
GCTTCCCCTTGCCTCATCGTGCTTGCGCACAATGAGGCAAAAATTGTCAGCCTTGTTCCAAGGCTTCCCCTCGGGGGCTTTTCTTGCCGAACTGCCGCTTACGGCAGCTTCGGCAGCCTGCTCCTTGCGAAGCAAGGTGGTGAGGGGCGTAGCCCATTTTTGATTTTCTGAATATTTTTGACAAAAAATTTCTGAAAATCAAGGGGCAGTTTCATCTCCGATAAGCCATTCGGTCAACGTTTCTCTTGCTTTTCCCTTTGGGAATCCTTGCCGAACTGCCGCTCAAAGACAATCCCGGCAAGCAGAGTAGCGAGCGTGTGCGAGCCGATAGCGGTCCGTTCTTTTTTACCTCTTCCCTGCCCCGCCGCCCGCAGCGCAGCCCGCAAGCCGTTTTGTCCGACTTTTATCCTCGCCTGAACGCCCTGAGCGCCATCGCCCCGGCTTCCTCCAGCGAGGTCGCCTTCGCGGGCGGCGTACCGAACGTTCCCGCTCCGCCCCTTGCAAGCGGCGCGGCGTTTTTCCGCAGCGAGTCAAGATATTCGCCGATAATTTTCAAACGCGTTTCCTCGTCAACCCCCTCGTCAGCGTCTTTCTTTTCCGGGCTTTCCGCGGTAAGAGCCGCTTCAACCGATTTCCGCGCGGGCACGGCAAAATTCGCTTCACTCTCTCCGTTCCCCGCGTCATCTCTCGCCTCGGCGCTCCCCGCATTTTCCATTTTGGAAACGTCGGATTTTTCCGTTTCCGGATCCGTCGTTCCCGCCGATGCGTCGGCTGCTGCTTCCCCATGTTCCGCAAATGCCTCTTCGCCCGCTCCAATCCCGTTTTCCGTCTGTTTTACCGACGTATCTTTGCCGTCCGCAGCGTGCACACCGCCGACGGCATCGGAAAACGATTTGTTGTCCGATTGCTTCGAAGCTTTTCCGGAAGATTCTTCCGCACGCATTTCCAACTCCTTCAGGCGCTGACAGCGACGGGTAAATTCCGCCTGAAGAGCGTTGTAAGCCTCCGCGAGGGCGCTCACGTCTTTAAACTTCGGGGGCAAAGCGAACCTGATTGCCTTTGCGGCAGCTGCGTCTGCGCCGTCCGCTCCCCCGCATGTCTTACTCACGTGTGCGTTCTCCTCATTACATGTTTTTTGCATATAAAAAACCTCCTTTCTCTTTATAAAATATTACTTCTTTCAAAGTCTACCCTTGCCTGAAAAAAATTCAGCAAACTTCATTTTCTTCGGCAGCATTTTAAGGCTTCCCCTTGCCTTCGTCAAGGCTTCCCCTCGGGGGGAAGCTGTCGCTGAAAGCGACTGATGAGGGGCAGTTACATTTCCGAAAAAGTCATTCAGTCTGCCTCCTGCCTTATCCCAAGGCTTCCCCTTGCCTCATCGTGCTCGCGCACAATGAGGCAAAAATTGTCAGCCGCTTCGCGGCTTCCCCTCGGGGGGAGGCTCCTTGCGAAGCAAGGTGGTGAGGGGCGTAGCCCATTTTTGATTTTCTGAATATTTTTGACAAATAATTTCTGAAAATCAAGGGGCGTAGCCCATTTTTGATTGAATTTTTCCACCGGAAATTTTCAATCAAGGGGCAGTTACATTTCCGAAAAAGTCATTCAGTCTGCCTCCTGCCTTATCCCAAGGCTTCCCCTTGCCTGCATAAAATTTTGCAAGCAAAATTTTCTTCGGCAAAAAGGGTAATCCTTGCCTTCGTCAAGGCTTCCCCTCGGGGGGAAGCTGTCGCTGAAAGCGACTGATGAGGGGCAGTTTCATCTTCGAAAAGTCATTTGTCATCGCTCCCCTTGCCTTTCCCTTTTTCTCTTCCTTATAATTCCCGGCAGTCCTCGTTTTATCAATCCGTTATTTGCGCCGCCGAACGCTTATGCTCCCCGATATGCTCCGCAAACAGCTTTCGTTTCTCCGCCGCCAGCGCGCGCCCTTCCTGCGAAAAATAATAGCGTAAGTGCTCCGCAATATGCGCCTCGTGGTCGTCCAGTTCGTCTACGCGCACGTTTTCCCCTTCCCGCATTTTTAAATTCTCCTCGCGCGCGCATTCCTCATACAACGCAGAAATATCCCTGCAGTTTTCGTAACTTCCCAGCCCGAACGCTTCCAGAATCCGATTCTTGTTGTTCTGCGGAATTTTCCCGTCCTCGCCCGTCAGAATCCCGGCCGAAAGCAAACTCAGAATCGTCTCTTTCCTTTCTTCCGCACTCAGATTCTGCTCCGTCCCGAACGTTACGTCGTCGCACGAAAGCTCTTCCGAACTGAAATAGTACGTCTGCGTTTTACCTCCTTCGCCCGCCACGCACAGAAGCCGCGCGTTTCCCGCAAACTGCTTGTACAGCCGCACCACCTGCCGCGCGATTTCCTTCATCGCCGCGCACAAGTTTTCTTTCGTCGCCGCCATTCTCGAATCGTCCTGCGATAATAAAAGCTGCAGTCCCGTCGCGCTCGTTACCCTTGTCGGCGTAGAACTCTGCGATAAATCCGACACCCCGCTCACCACCGAAAATTCCTTTTCCAGCCACTCTTCTTCTTTGGCGAAATCATCGGGAATCGAACCGAAATTCATCATTTCCGGCACGCGACTCCCCTGTCGGTATACCAGAATTTTACCGGGAGCCAACCCCTCTTCCGCCAGGGCGTCCGTATCCACCGAACCGTCCTCCACGGCAAGCACGCCCGCCGCGATACGGCTTAAAAATTCGTGTTTTCTGTTCCGCACCGCGTTATACGCCCGCTGCACGGGAATCAGCCTGTCCACAATCGAACTTCCGAAAAATCTTGACGGCTGTTTCAAGCAATCCTGCTTCACAAACGGCAGCACCCGTTCGCCGCGCAACCCGTTTTTATACGGCAGCTCCCCTTCGTACAACAGTTTCCCTCCCGCAACAATCTCCAGCTTTCCGTTCGGGTGCTCTTTCGTCGGCAACGTATACCGCTCCAGCAGGATCACTCTTCCGGGCGACGTTTTTCCGCCTGACTTGCTTGCCTCGCGGGTAAATTGCGCCGCCGCGCCGGAAATTCCCGCGCCGGAATACACGCCCGAAATTTCGCTTTCGGGGTCGGGCGCCACCGCCACGCCGAACGTATCCGCTATGTACTCCGTCGAAACCGCCTGTGCGTGTATCAGGCTGGAAATCGCCGAAAATTCGCAATCGAGTCTGTCGGGAAAAATCTCGTACGGCGGAGTTACCGAAATGCAGGCTTCCCCTTCGTATAAAGGCATGCCGTTTTCGTCCAGCCCCACTTTGCGCCCCGCCGTTTCGTCCCAGCACACCTTGTAAAACACGCTGCCGCACACCTCGCTCCACATAATGCCGTCGGCAATCGCCTCGTTCGCCTTCGCCCGATCGAACGCATACGCAAGAATCCCCGTAGAAAGCTGTGCCGCGCGCATATCGGAATCTTCGTCGGAAAAAGGCGCGGCTTTCACTTCGGGAATCGATTTCACCAGCTTCGCCACGCGCGAATCCACCGTAGGAGCAATATGGTTAAACACGCGGTGCGTCTGCCAGAAATATTGCGCGTCCTCTTCTTCCAGCCCACCTTCGGGGGTAACGTCGCAATACTGATTTCCCGCTACGAATTGCATATTCAACGACCATCCGTTTTCTATGTTTCTTCTCGCCTCGCGGCGCGCCCGGAAATCGAGCGTAATTTCATACGCCAGCCGCTCGCGCCGTTTTTCCTCTTCTCTTTCTTTCATTTGTCGAACCTGTTCGTTTTCCTGCATAAATAATCTCCTTATATATTTTAAAAATGACTGTTTTATAACGTACTTACTCCCCTTGCTTTCCCCTTCGGTGCGCTACCGCCCCCTTGCTTTCCCCTTCGGGGAAAGTGGCGAGCATCCGCTGCCTTATCCTTGCTTTCCCCTTTTTCGCTTTTTCTCCTGAGAGAGAAAAGCGCGAAAAAACCTACGGTAGCGGGGAAAGTGTCTGCGCAAGCAGACGATAGAGGATAGGTTTTCATATTGCCGCTTCGCGGCTTCCCCTTGGGGGGAAGCTCCTTGCAAAGCAAGGTGATGAGGGGCAGCTGCATTTTCGATTTAAAATTTTAAACAACAGCGCCATTCCATTATCAATCTTTCCCCTTGCATTTCCTTTTGTGAATCCTTGTCGAATTGCCGTCAGGCAATCCCGGCAAGCAGAGTGGCACGAAATCTCAGCCCTCTTGCTTTCCCCTTCGGGTTTAGCCTTGTCGAGTTGCCGCTTGAAGGCAATCTCGGCAAGTAGAGTGGCGAACGATAGCGAGCCGAGAGAGGTCAAAATCCGCTTACGCCGTCCGTTCATTGCTCCGCGTTGCCGTTCAATAGTTTTAACAGCCTCTGCTTTTCCTTTTCCAGCTCCTCGTCGCTCAGCGCGGAAATCCCCCCTCCGCCTCCTTGTTTTTCCAGAATCAGCTGCACCGCTTTCAAATCGGGCGGAATATCTTTTTTCGTCTTTTTCCGCTTCAGAAGTTTCAATTTTCCGTCCACTTCCGCATATTCTTCCGTAACTTCCGCCACCGAACAGCCCAGCGCCACCTTCATCAGCGCGTCGCCCACGCCCTCCGCCGAATTTTTCTTTTTCGCCGTTTTCTTAGCGCATTTCGCCTGTTCGTTTTTCGAATTTTCTTCCATAAACACCTCCGATTTTTTTACATGTCTTTCCAGCCGCCTCACCTTTCCGTTTCTTATGTTTTTAACAGCAAAATTTTTTCAGCTTTGTTCTAAGCCTACCCCTTTCGCTTTTTCTCTTAGAGTAGAAAAGCGCGAAAAAAATGTAAAGCCTATTTCATAGGCTTCCCCTTGCCTGAAAAAAATTCAGAGCCTTCATTTTCTTCGGCAAAAATGTGAAGCCTTGCCTTGCGTCAAGGCTTCCCCTCAGGGGGAGGCTCCTTGCGAAGCAAGGTGGTGAGGGGCGTAGCTTGTTTTCTTTCGGCTGCAATTCAAACGCCTGTTCTCTTGCCAAATGCCTCAGACTCTCTTTCTTCTTGTCCTCGCAATCTTCCGCCACAGCCGCTCCTTGTCCTTCTGCACTTGAGATTTCTCTTCCTGCGGCGGCAACCGCTTCGGGCGCGACATCAGATAATACCTCATTTCGTCCAGCGCGTGGTCGTCCTCCTTTTTCGGAACGTCCCCCGCTCCCCAGAAATACTTTTTCAATTCCCTGATCAGCTGCACGCAATTCGAAAATATGTAAATATCCGGCAACCCGTTATCCCGCCGCAGATAACTCTTCACGCACGAAATGCCCGAAAACAAATCTTTGTTCACTTCGGGGTTCACCAGAATCCCCCGCTCGTAAAACAACTCGCATACGCTCTTCACCCCGGAAAGCGTCCTCTGCTTCGCCGCACTGTCTATCAGCGCGCACACCCGCCCCCGCGAATCGCGCTTCCAGTCCAGCTTTTCGCAGATTTCCCGTATCGCCTCCGCATGAAAATCGATGTCCTTCCCCGCCGCGAAATGCTCGTAAATCACATACACGTTATCGTCGAAATCCACCGCATACCAGTGCGCCGAAAGCGGATTGTTCAACCCCGGATCAATCGAAATATTATCCTGCCACTCTTTCGGCACTTCAAATGGCTCTATCACATGCACTCGCTCGTCGAATTCGGGGTAAACCAGCCCCGCCCCCGCCCCCGCAAACCTCCCGTATCTCCGTTGCTGCGCCGCGCTTTCGTCCATCGACGCGGTCAGCGCCGCAATCTCCCGCTTCGAAAGATACGGGTTGTCCGCCCACTCCATAAACTCATACCATACCTCGCCGTCCGAAAATTTATTCAGATAAATGCGCTCGTACACAAACGTCAGCCCTTTCAAAGGAGTCATCGTTCCGAAAATATCCCCGCGCCTGTCAAACACGCGCATGCGACATTCGTCGTATATCTCCTCCGGCGGTTCCTCGTCAAACCACACGTAATCCAGCGACGCCCCCTGAAACTTCTCTCTCCCTTGGTCGCAGCTTTTAAACCCGATCACCGAAACGCCGCCGAATACGTTCTTCACCCGGATAAAATCGATAATGCCGCTTTCGGGAGAATCCTTTCTCCCGCTTTGCATCACAATGTCGTCTATCCAATCCCGCCTCAGATAGGCAAGAATCTTTTTCTGCGCCACGTCCCGCTGCACCTGCGCCGAAAGCGAAACCACCCACCCCGCGGTATCCGGCTTGTTTTTTCTGTACGGGTGAATCCCCCGCGCGATATACACGCACTCCGCCGCCCCGCACTCCGTTTTTCCGGAGCGGTTCCCGCCGAACACCCAGCGATTACGTTTCTTGCATTTATGAAACGCAATCTGCTTTAAATGTCTTTTTCTGCCCGTGTTGTACAGCGCCAGCTTATTGTCCTCCGCCCGTTTTTTCTGCTCCGCCTCAATCGCCCGCAGTCTTTCTACAATTTCTCTCATTTTTCGTATCGAACTCCCAAAATCTCCCCCGCTTTCTCCCTTTATAATGTCGGGTATGAAGAGAATTTTCGCACTGCTTCTGTTGCTTTCTTTTCTGTTCATCCCCTTCGGCGCGGAACGGAAAAAAGCAACGGCGGAATCAACGTATTATGCTTATATTCCCGGCGCGAACGTCGCGTTTTATTCCGACGCAGAGGAGGCTACCCGCCTTCTCCTTTTCTACCTGCCCGAAACGTACTTTGTCTGCGTCATCGGCGAAACCAACAACTACTACCGCGTTTCCTACCTTGAAGATTCCGTCGGAACCCGTAAACTCACCGGCTTCGTCGATAAATCCGCCGTCATTCCCGTAGACTTCGTTCCCGAAACGCCCTACCTTGATAAAAAAATCGAAATCACCTACTATTCTCCGGGCTATTCCGATAAATCGGGCGATATTCTCTCCCGCATCACGATAACGTGCACCTACTACGGAGATTATTCCGAAAACGGAAAAACGTATTGTTACGTGCTCCGCGGCGACAGTCTCGGCTACGTAGAACGTCCCATGGGCTTCACGTATGTCAAAAATACGGAATACGCCGATAAAACGCAACAACCCGTCCCCGACGAACCCGCGGAGAATCCGCAGGAATCGGGCAAAGGTTTATCGCCCGCGCAAATCGTATTTTTAGTGCTCTTATGTCTGCTCATCCCCACCTTAGCCGCACTGGTGCTCCGCCCGCCGAAAAAGAAGAACTACCCCGGCGACGATTCTTTCTCCTGAAACGCTTCATCACCAAACCACGTTCTTGGCTTCCCCTTCGGGGAAGCTGTCGGCTTCTGCCGACTGAAGAGGTCTTTCTTTTTCTTTGCAAGGCTTCCCCTTGCCTCATCGTGCTTGCGCACAATGAGGCAAAAATTGTCAGCCGCTTCGCGGCTTCCCCTTGGGGGGAAGCTCCTTGCAAAGCAAGGTGATGAGGGGCAGCCGAACAACATTCAAGCATTTTTTTCAAAAAGCCGCTTTATACGCAACCCGCATTCTTGGCTTCCCCCGTCGGGGAAGCTGTCGGCTTCCGCCGACTGAAGAGGTCTTTGCATGCCTTCCCGCCATAGTCAGATTGCCGAATTTTTCATCTGCAATCCAGCCGCGCCAGCACCTGTTCTTCCCGCGCGCTCTGCGCCCCGCGCCTTCCGGCGCGCAACGCTCTGTCCACTCGCCGTATCAGTTCTATCCCGCCGTATTCTTTATAAAAATTGTTTTCGTCCACACCGCGCCGCTGCAGTTTTTCCCCGATTTTTTTCAGAAGCCGTTCTTGCCTGCGGTAATAGCTTCGTCTGCTGCCGCACATTTTTTTAATCTCTTCGTCCGAACACGCGGAGATCGTTTTGTTTTTCCCGCCGAAATATCTCAGGTGCAATAAAAATTTTTCCGAACCGGAAAGCTTGTCCACCACGCCTCCCAACGTATCGGAAAGCGTTTCTATTCTCGATTTCAACTCCAGTTGTTCCAACAGATATACTGCCAGATTTTCGCAGGAAACGCGATTGTCGTACGATAAGTAAGCCTTCCGTTTCACATGCTCGCCCACTTCTTCCGCCATCACTTTCAACGCGGGAAACGCATACAGCGCCGTTTTTACATATTCGCGCCCCATCCGCCCCGCAACAATGTCCTTATCGATAACTTCTTCCTTCATATATTCTCCTTCAAAATCGAATCTTCACGGGCTAAACTCTTCGCGCCCGCCGTCTTTCCTAATATTTCTTTGCATGCCTTCACCTTTCCTTACGTCAAGCCTTCCCCTTGCCTGAAAAAAAATCAGTAAACTTCATTTTTTTCGGCAAAAATGATCAATCTATTTCCAAGGCTTCCCCTTGGGGGGAAGCTCCTTGCAAAGCAAGGTGATGAGGGGCAACCGAACAACATTCAGACATTTTTTTCAAAAAGCCGCTTTATACTCAACCCTCATTCCCGGCTTTCCCATTCGGGGAAAGTGTCTGCGTAAGCAGACGATAGAGGTCGATTCAAATTTCTTCATCTTTCCAAGCCTTCCCCTTGCCTGCATAAAATTTTGCTCACAAAATTTTTTTCGTCAAAAATGTGAAGTCTTTCCTTACGTCAAGCCTTCCCCTTGGGGGGAAGGTGGACAAAGCGAAGCTTTGGACGAATGAGGGGCAACCGAACAACATTCAGGCATTTTTTTCAAAAAGCCGCTTTATACTCAACCCTCATTCCCGGCTTCCCCTTCGGGGAAGCTGTCGGCTTCTGCCGACTGAAGAGGTCTTTGCAATCCTTCCCCTTGCCTGAAAAAAATTCAGCAAACTTCATTTTTTTCGGCAAAAATTGTCAGCCACTTCGTGGCTTCCCCTTGGGGGGAAGCTCCTTGCAAAGCAAGGTGATGAGGGGCAACCGAACATCATTCAGGCATTTTTTTCAAAAAGCCGCCTTATACTCAACCCGCGTTCTTGGCTTCCCCGTCGGGGAAGCTGTCGGCTTCTGCCGACTGAAGAGGTCTTTGTATGCCTTCCCCTTTCCTTACGTCAAGCCTTCCCCTTGCCTGAAAAAAATTCAGTAAACTTCATTTCTTCGGCAAAAATGTGAAGCCTTTCCTTACGTCAAGCCTTCCCCTCGGGGGGAAGGTGGACAAAGCAGAGCTTTGGACGAATGAGGGGCATAACCCGTTTTTGATTGAAATTTTCCACCGGAAATATTCAATCAAGGGGCAGTTTCATCTCCGAAAAGCCATTCGCTCAACGATTTCCCTTGCTTTTCCCCTTTCCTCCACACTCTCCCCATCCAAAGCATTCCCGCCCTTACTCTTTCTTCGTTGTTATATCCCGGCTTTCGTCGCTCCGGCCCTTCCCGTCCGCTTCAATCCCCGTTTTTCATTTTACCCGCTTTTTTCAAAAACCATTTCTCCTCGCAATCCTTTCGCTCCGCATCGTTGTTTTCGCCGGAAGCACAATTATTATCTCATAACTTTCCCCAAAACGCCTTTTATCGTGCCACGTTTTTTTATTTTAAATGCGAACATTTGTTCGTTTTTCTATAGTATAACATATAAAACATGTCAACATATCGCCATTTTTAGAAAATTTTTCCACTTTTTTTATCGATTATTTTAAAATAATACTTCGTTTTTATCGTAAATCGTCAAAAAAGAAGAAAATATTTTAAAATATTCGGCATGAATTTTTCTGCCGCGCCCACACTCGTTTTACACCGAATCTCATACGCCCGCAAACGCCGAAGACAAAAACAGCAAGCGAAATCATTGACATTTTTTTTTCGCCGTGCTATAATTTTCATATGTTACCGAAGAAGAAAAAAAGCATCAAAAACGTCTCCGCCCGCGCGCTCGCGTGTGCGGCGGCTTTCTGCGTGGCATTTCTGCCGTTTTTCGGGCAATTTTCCGCCGTTACAAACGCAGATGCCGCAGGGGCGACGGAGATAAATCCGACCGCCGCATCTCGATTCGCTGCCGCACAACAAACAGCGCGGCAAAACGCGCAGAACGAAAGTTTGTATCTGCCCGGCTCGTACGAACAGTATCTGCCGCTCGAAAATCCGGCGTCCGTCGCCGTCAGCGAAAATTACACGGCGATTTCCGACGGCTTAACCATCTACGTTTACAGCCGCCTCACAAAAAAATATACGCAATACAATCACGGCGCCGCTTCCGATCAGAAAATCACGCAGATTCGTTTCGATAACCGCGAACGCCTGTTCTTCTCCACGCAAACGGCGAAACTTTTCATGCTCTCGCAGAATTTCGAAACGGCAAGTCTTACGGGTGTGCGTTCCTGCAGCTCTTTCGAAATCGCCGACGACACATTGTATTACACCATCGCCGCCAGCGGCGCCATTTCCATCTACTCGCAGCCGCTCGAAGCCCTCGGCGAAGCGGAAAACAACCCGCTCCAGACGCTGAACGACGATAACCATATCCCCGCCCTCGCCTACAACGGCGAATCCGTCTATTACACCTATAAGGGCGAATTTCTCTATTCGCTGGACGGCGCCAGAAAACCGTCGCTCACCGGCGGAGCCGCCACCGTCCTCTCCATGACGTTCGCGGAAGATTATTGCTATTTCACCGATACCGATCTGAAACTCTACGCCTATCGCTACACCGACGATTCCGCCGTACCGGAACAGCTCGGCGCGGGCGAAACTTTCGTTTCCGTCAACGCGTCCTCCGCGGGCAATTCGGTTTATGCGGTCGGCAATCGAAAAATCAGACAAATCGATTCCGAAACGCGCGCGTTCACGTCTTTCGAAATCTCCGCATCGTCGAATTCCGACGGCAGATTATACAACGCCGTCGATACCGCCCTCGCAGGCAATACGCTTTTCACGCTGGATAGCGGCAATCCCGCCGAAAACGTCGGCGCACGCGTCCTTCTTACCCCCGCGCTCGCATACGGCGCCGCCGCAGCGGAAAAAAACGGAAAAACCGCTACTCTTCCTCTTTCGCAGTCCTACGCAAAATATATCGCGGCAGACGACGCAACGTTTTTAATCGCCACCGCGCCCGACTCCGCGCAAACGCCCTCCGCGGCAGGCGTCCTCGCTCTGTACGATACCGCGGGCAACATTCTGCAAACTTTCGAAGCCGCCGACGGCGAATCCTTCACCGGCGTAACCAACGTTTACGGCACCTATTACGCCGCTTCCAAAAACTACCTTTATAAAATAGAAAAAACCGTAACGCCCGCCGAAGACGGCGCCGAAACGGCTGCGTACGCAATTCTTTCCGGCAAAACCACGCGTTCCAACCGCCTGCTTACCTCCGACGTCTACGGCACCCTCTACTTCGTTCAGGCGCAGCACGTCTATACCTGCACCGAAGAGGAATTATCCGCCGCGTTTTCTTCCGACGACGCTTTCGGTAAACCCGCCGAAGAAGCCGTCGCCCTTCTGCCGGACGAAACAAGCAGCGCGGATCAAACCACAAAAATCCTCGTCGATTTTCATCGCAACGTCTATGCTCTTCACGGCGGAACGCTCACGAAATGCGCAAAAAGCGCAGAAGATACCGCCGAAGATTACGATATGAAAGCCAAAACGCTCGCCTATACGCAAAGCGAAAGCACGCCCGTCGTCAGCGCCGCGTTCGGCGTAGAAACGGAAACCGCATACGTCCTCTACAACGGCAACTTCATCGCCGCAACCTACGATCTTCCGCTTCCCACCGTCAACACCATCGCGGTCGACGGCACCGACGAAACCCTTTTTGCCGAAGAAAACGCCTCGTTTACCGTCGTGGAATGCGCCGAAAAATCCCTGCTCATCCGCTTCGATGTCGCCTCTTTAAAAGGCGCAACGTATTTTCCTTATCTCTCGTACGCGCGCGCCGCAGAAAAAACGCCCGCCATTTCGATGGGCGAAACGGAAAAATATTATCTTCTCGCCGTGTACGATAAAGAAAACAACGATTATTACACGGCGCTGGCGGAAAAACAGTTCTGCGCAGCCGTGTCGGAAGAAGAATTTCTCACCCCTCCGCCCGCCGAATACGCCGGCGGCGCAACGGGTTACGTAACCAACGCCCTGCCGCTGTACAAATACCCCTACCTTACCGATTTAATCACGGTCTGCCCGCTCGCTCGCGGCGCCGCCGTACGCGTTTTAAAAACTGTAGAAAAGCTGGACTGGAAATATTATCAGGTGGAATACACCGACGAAACCGGCGCGACAAAAACGGGTTTTCTTCCCGCAGCCTACGTAACCGATACAAACGGCAACGTCCCGGAAGCGGAAACCACTACTCTCGGCGGCGAAAACAACAACAGCGATCTTGTCTGGCGGCTCGTGTATATCGTGCTGGGCACGCTCGTCATCTGCATCCTTGTCGACTATCTGATTCTCCGCCGCAACGACAAATCGTAAATTTATTCCCTCCTTCCAAGCCTTCCCCTAGGGGGGAAAGGTGTCGCCGCACGGCGACGGATGAGGGGCACCCGCTTCTTCGCACGTCTTTCCTTTACCCTGTTTTTGCTATTTCAAAAATCGGCAAAAATTGTCAGCCTTGTTCCAAGGCTTCCCCTTGCCTCATCGTGCTTGCGCACAATGAGGCAAAAATTGTCAGCCTTGTTCCAAGGCTTCCCCTCGGGGGCTTTTCTTGCCGAACTGCCGCTTACGGCAGCTTCGGCAGCCTGCTCCTTGCGAAGCAAGGTGGTGAGGGGCGTAGCCCATTTTTGATTTTCTGAATATTTTTGACAAAAAATTTCTGAAAATCAAGGGGCTGCTGCATTTTCGATTTAAAATTTTAAACAACAGCGCCATTCCATTTCCAATCTTTCCCCTTGCATTCCCCTTGCTTTCCCCTTCGGGGAAAGTGGCGAGCATCCGCGAGCCGATAGAGGTCTATTAAAATTTCCCCTCCTTCCAAACCTTCCCCTTGCCCGGCTACCGCTCAAATGCAGTTTCGGCAATCCAAAACGCAAAGCTCCGAAAACGAACTATCCTCAAAACAACATCATAAATCCACAAACGGGAGCGGCTGTTTTTCAGCCGCTCCCGTCGTTATATTCATTATGTTTCGTCATTTTCGCGCCGTTGCCGCAATATCGCCCTTCTTTCAATCATACGGCTCACCGCTGTAAAATTCCCGCACGTTCCTTTCAAAAAATTGCAATAAAAAAACGGCTTTTCCGCCGTGTTTTCTTGTCTTTTCCTGTATTTCCCCGCCAGGCGCCCCCGGATTTCGCCGTCAAAGACAATTTCTGTCATTCCATGCGCCGCATTTCCCCGTCATCCGGTTTTATGCCGACCGAATCTTCCGCAAAACTTTCTGCTAAAATTTTCTCTGTTTCCGCCCCGTCCTTTTTCGCCGACTCCGCTTCCGACTTTTCCGCAGCCATATCCGCCGAAACCGCCGTTTTATCGTCTTTCCCGCGTTTTTTCGTTTTCAAATCTCTCAAAAATGCAAACGTCGTCAACGCAATCCATACAACCAGCAACCAAAAGGCAAGCCAAAGCGCAATATTTCCGGAAGCATTTTCCGCCGCGCAGATGCCCCGCCGCGCCTCGTACGGAAATAACATCCGCCACGCCCAATTTCCATCCATAATTTTTTTCCTTTATTGTATAAAAGTCGAAAAATACTTGTATTATATAGTATAGCAAGTCTAAATCTATTTGTCAAGTACTTTTGGAATTATACTTGATAAAATCTAAGTATGAAATTCTCTGAAACGTTAATCGACTTACGCAAAGAAAAAAATTTAAGTCAACAACAATTAGCCAATGCCACAGGGCTGAGCCAGTCGGCAATCGCAAAATTAGAAAAAGGACGCAACGAAGCCACAGCGTCCACTTTATTGCGCCTTTCGCGTTTTTTCGGAGTCTCCGTCGATGAAATGTTAAGCGAAACGGAGCTGCCACACCTGCAAAGTCTTGTCGACGCCACCTTTCCGGACGCGGAATCGGAACTGATCGAAAGCTTCCGCAAGCTCTCGGAAAACGGCAAAGCGCGCGCGGCGGCATACGTAGATTTTCTTGTCCAGCAAGAATCCGACCGTAAAAACCGCTGACCGTCGTTTCCGCAAAAAAGCAGTCTTATATCAAACCGCCCTCTCGGCTTCCCAGACGGGGAAGCTGTCGCTGAAAGCGACTTCTGTCAGTGTCTTAAGCCTTCCCCTTGGGGGGAAAGGTGTCGCCGCACGGCGACGGATGAGGGGCGCCCGCTTCTTCGCACGTCTTTCCTTTACCCTGTTTTTGCTATTGCAAAAATCGGCAAAAATTTTCAGCCGCTTCGTGGCTTCCCCTTGCCTCATCGTGCTTGCGCACAATGAGGCAAAAATTGTCAGCCTTGCGTCAAGGCTTCCCCTTGCCTACATAAAATTTTGCTTGCAAAATCTTCTTCGGCAAAAATTGTCAGCCGCTTCGTGGCTTCCCCTTGCCTCATCGTGCTTGCGCACAATGAGGCAAAAATTGTCAGCCTTGTTCCAAGGCTTCCCCTCGGGGGCTTTTCTTGCCGAACTGCCGCTTACGGCAGCTTCGGCAGCCTGCTCCTTGCGAAGCAAGGTGGTGAGGGGCGTAGCCCATTTTTGATTTTCTGAATATTTTTGACAAAAAATTTCTGAAAATCAAGGGGCTGCTGCATTTTCGATTTAAAATTTTAAATAACAGCACCATTCCATTCCCAATCTCTCACCTTGCTTTCCCCTTCGGGGAAAGTGGCGAGCATCCGCGAGCCGATAGAGGTCAAATATTAATTTTTCCTTTTTCCAAGCCTTCCCCCTCGGGGGGCTTTTCTTGCCGAACTGCCGCTTAAGACAGCTTCGGCAGCCTGATGTCGCCGTACGGCGACGAATGAGGGGCGCAAGGCATTTTCGATTTTTCTGAATATTTTTAACAAAAGATTTCTGAAAATCAAGGGGCAGCTGCATTTTCGATTTAAAATTTTAAATAACAGCGCCACTCCATTTCCAATCTTTCACCTTGCTTTCCCCTCTTGCCAAGTTTTGCTTGCGCAAAACTAGCAAAAAAGATTCAGCCGTTTAAGCGACTGAATCTTTCGGGAATCCTTGCCGAATTGCCGCTCAAAGGCAATCCCGGCAAGTAGAGTGGCGCGAAGCGCCGAGAGAGGTCTATTTAAAAAATTCTCTGCTTCGCGACTTCCCCGACTCTCATTTGCCTATCGCAAAAATCAATAAAAATGAAAATCTTGTTTTAAAGATTCGCCACTTTACGCACTTTCTTGCCGCACCGCCGCTTTACGCAGTTTCTATAACGCCGCATTACCGTCATCCCGCCCCCCACAATCCACAGCCTCGTGCCAAGCCCAACCCTCGTCGACACAAACCACGCCTCGCGCCAAGCCCAACCCTCGCCCCACAATCCACAACCTTCTTCAAGGCTTCCCCTCGGGGGGAGGCTCCTTGCGAAGCAAGGTGGTGAGGGGCGCAGGTCATTTTTAATTTATATGAATATTTTAACAAAAGATTTCTAAAAATCAAGGGGCGTAACTTGTTTTCTTATACAAATAATTTCAACGCAGCATTTACTTGACTTCCCTTTTTGGGGAGGAATTTCTTGCCGCACCGCCGCTTTACGACAGTTTTTATAACCCCGCAAGACCGACATCCCACCCCCCCAACCCAAAGCCTCGCGCCGAACCCAACCTCGCCCCCACAATCCACAGCCTCGCGCCAAGCCCAACCCTCGCCCCCACAATCCACAGCCTCGCGCCAAGCCCAACCCTCGCCCCCACAATCCAGCCCTTGCCGACACAATCCACAGCCGCGCCCCCAATTTTCTTTCCAACACAAAAAAACGGATCCGCCGCACCTCCGCAACCGTGGCAGCCCGATAAAATCAAGCCGCGCAGCCGTTTGCAAAAGTACGCCGAATCCGATTCGTTTAAATTATCTCCGCTTTCATACCGGCGGAACAGCCGAAACCCCGATTACACCAATTCGATAATCGCCGTTTCCGCACCGTCGCCGCGACGTGCGCCGAGAAGGTAAATTCTCGTATAACCGCCGCCCTGCTTCATCTCTTCCTTTCTCGCCGCGTATTTCGGAGCAAGTTCGTTGAAGAGTTTATCCATCAAGGGGTGCTGAACGTCTGCGGTTCTCGCCTTAAACGCGCTCTTCTTTTCGTCGAAACCTTTAATTTCCTGTAAATCGTAGGTTTTCGCCATAATCGCACGGCGCGCCGCCAGCTTCTTAGGGCCGTCCTTAATGTTGGTGGCTTTGATTTCCTTGCCGCTCTTATCCTTCTTCGTAACTTCAAATTCGATGTTATCGTCGTAGGTATTCACGGCTTTCGTAATAAGTTTTTCTACATAAGACTGCAACTCTTTCGCTTTGGGCGCGGTCGTTTCGATTTTACCGTACCAAATAAGCTGCGAAGCCTGATTTCTCAAAAGAGCGTTTCTCTCTTTCGAAGTTCTTCCCAATTTGCCGGGCATTGTTTTAATCCTCCTGTTTACTTAATGAGAGACCGTAAGACTCCAGTTTCGCAATCACTTCGTCAAGCGACTTTCTGCCCAGGTTTCTCACCTTCAGCATATCGTCCTCGGTCTTTTTCGTAAGATCCTCTACCGTATGAATGTTGGCGCGTTTCAAGCAGTTATACGAACGCACGGAAAGATCCATATCCTCGATAACCATTCTGAGAATCTGCTGCTGCTTGTCGTCCTCGGTTTTCACAAGGATATCCATTCCCTTAATCGTTTCGCTTAAGTTTACGAACAGACCGATGTGGTCCTGCATAATCTTCGCGGCAAGAGAAATGATTTCCTTTCCCGAAAACGTTCCGTCCGTCCACACTTCCAGCGTCAGTTTGTCGTAGTCCACCGCCTGACCTACGCGCGTAGGCTCCACGGTGTAATTCACTTTCTGTACGGGTGTATAGATAGAATCGATCGCAATATAATCCACAACGGGCTGCTTGTTTTCCTTCGCGGGGCGATAACCTCTGCCTCTGCCCACGGTAAGTTCAACGTCAAACTTGCCGCCCTCGTCGATCGTGCAGATGTACTGATCCTTATTGATAACTTCTACTTCGGCGTCCACGTTCAGGTCGGCACCCGTCAGTACGGCAGGTCCTTCCTTCGTGATATGCAACACCTTTTCGTAAGATTTATCGGTAACTTTCGTACGCAATGCAAGCGTCTTCAAGTTAAGAATAATCTCCGTAACGTCCTCTTTGATTCCTTTCACCGCGGAAAATTCGTGTTTCACGCTTCCGTCAAGGAACTTAATTCCTTCCACCGCCGCGCCGGGCAAAGCGGAAAGCAAAATTCTTCTGAGGCAGTTGCCGATTGTAAGACCGAAACCCTTCTCCAAAGGCTCGCAGACAACTTTCGCATAAAAGTCGTCGTTTTCAAGCACTTCGAGCTTAGGCATATCCATTTCGATCATATAATACCTCCTTAAGCAATATGATTATTTGGAGTACAATTCGACAATCATATGCTCTGCGATCTGACTGTCGATATCTTCTCTCGTGGGAAGCGCAAGAACTTTTCCTTCCAGCGTTTCGCGGTCGAACTCTACCCACTTCGGCATCGTCGCGCCCGACTTCGTCTCCTTCAGAGCCGTAAAATATTTGTTAGAACGTCTGTTTTCCTTCACCGCAACAACGTCGCCCGCCTTCACGATATACGAAGGAATGGTAACGGTTTTGCCGTTTACGGAGATATGCGCGTGGTTCACGATCTGACGCGCCAGCGTTCTGGAGGGAGCAACGCCCATTCTGAACACTACGTTGTCAAGCCGTCTTTCCAGCAGCGAAAGCATGTTTTCGCCGGTAACGCCCTTCATACGGTCGGCAATTTCGTAATATTTTCTGAACTGACCTTCCTGTACGCCGTAAATTCTCTTCGTCTTTTGTTTTTCGCGCAGCTGCAGCCCGTATTCGGAAACCTTCTTTCTGTCCGCGCCGTGCTGACCGGGCGCTACGGGGCGCTTGTTGAACGGACACTTGTCCATATAGCATTTATCGCCTTTCAGAAACAGCTTCGCGCCTTCTCTTCTGCACAGTTTACATTTTGCTTCTCTATAAGTTGCCATAATCTTCTTCCTGCCTTTACATTAAACTCTACGACGCTTGGGAGGTCTGCAGCCGTTGTGAGGGATAGGCGACACGTCGGAAATAAGCGTTACTTCCAATTCGCAGGCCGCCAGCGCGCGAATCGCGGATTCTCTGCCCGCGCCGGGTCCTTTCACATACACTTCAACGCTGCGAAGCCCGTGCTCTTTCGCCGCTTTCGCCGCCGTTTCCGCAGCCATCTGCGCCGCGAACGGCGTACCCTTTCTGCTGCCCTTGTAACCAAGCGAACCTGCGCTGGACCACGAAATGGCGTTGCCGCTCATATCCGTGATGGTAACGAGGGTGTTATTGAACGTGGACTGGATATGCACCTGTCCTTTATCTACTTTTTTAAGTTCCTTACGCTTACGAGGAGCTCCCGCCTTTTTAGCGTTTTTCACTTCTGCCATGATCTATTCTCCTCCGTGATTATTTCTTCTTACCGGCGATAGCGCGCGCCTTGCCTTTGCGGGTGTGCGCGTTTCTCTTCGTGCTCTGTCCGCGTACGGGCAAGCCCTTTCTGTGGCGGATGCCGCGATAGCAACCGATTTCCATCAGTCTCTTGATGTTCAGGGAAACTTCGCTGCGAAGTTCGCCTTCCACTCTTATGTTATGATCGATATATTCTCTCAGCTTGGAAACGTCGTTCTCGTCGAGGTCTTTCACTCTCTTATCGGGATCGATGCCCGTTTCCGCGAGAATTTTCTTCGAGGTGGCAAGACCGATTCCGTAAATATAGGTCAAACCGATTTCCACTCTCTTTTCTCTGGGTAAATCAACACCGGCAATACGTGCCATAATGTTCTGAATCCTCCGTGTTAAAATTTTGTTTTATTTTTTTATCGCCAACGGCACCCGCCTGCGGGCAGTGGAAAATGCCCCCGCGCTGCGTCGTATTATTTTCCGTTTTCCGGTTTTTTGTATTTTTCGTCGGTTTTTATGCGTTTTTTCCGCTGTTATCTGTTCGTTTTCGCCCTGTTCTTTGCACAAAAAAGGTAAAAATCATGCCGAAAACCGCGTTTTCACACCCGAAAATACACAACAAAACCGAATTTTCGCCCCGTTTTCAAGCAAAAATTCAGCCTTTTTAAGAATATTTCCGCTTCGAAATTGCCTCGGAGCGCAAGATACCCTATTTTTAACCGTACACGTTATTATATCACGGAACCGAAAGGATTGTCAAGCGTTTTTCAGCCGCGATATACCGTTTTTTAAAAAATCAGAAAAAAGCGCCGAAAAAGAGTTTTCCAAAGAACGGTGAAACGCCGTCCTTTGGAAAAAATTTAATTCAGCCCTGTCTCTGTTTGTGGCTCTTGCTCTTGGAGCAGATCACCATCACTCTGCCGTTTCTCTTGATAACTTTGCACTTATCGCACATAGGTTTTACGGAAGGTCTTACTTTCATTTTAGTTTTCTCCTTGATTTTTCTTGTATGAGGCGAGCTTTACGATTTGCTGCGCCACGTGATTCTTCCTTTCGTCAGATCATACGGGCTCATTTCAAGCTTCACCGTGTCGCCTTCGATGATACGGATATAGTTCATGCGAAGTTTGCCGGAAATGTATGCCGTGATGGTATGCCCGTTAGAAAGCTGTACTTTGAATGTTGCGTTGGGCAGCGCTTCCAGCACTTTGCCTTCCGCTTCGATTACGTCGTCCTTGGACACGAAAATTTCCTCCGATTGATATTCGACCGATTCGTCGCGTTTGCTTTTTGATTTGCTTTTCTTCCGTGCGTTTTAAGCCCGTTTACAGCGTTAAGATTTCCACGCCGTCCTCGCGGACCGCCACGGTGTTTTCGTAGTGCGCCGCGGGCGAGCCGTCGATCGTTACCGCTCCCCAGTCGTCGTCTAAAATCCGCACACGGTAATTTCCCATCGAAATCATCGGCTCGATGCAGATGACCGTGTTCGCTTTCAACCTCGGACCGGTGCCGAGCCTGCCGTAGTTGGGCACTGCGGGGTCTTCGTGCATTTCGCGCCCGATTCCGTGCCCCGTATACGAACGGATAACTCCGTAGCCGAACGATTCGGCATACTTCTGAACGCGGTAGCCGATATCGTACAGCGGCGTGCCGGCATGCAGATTTTCGATGCCTTTGAAAAAGCACTCTTTCGTGCGCTCCACCAAAAGCCGCTTTTCTTCCGATACGTTGCCGATTAAAAACGTCCGCGCGGCGTCGCCGTGAAAGCCGTTTTTATACGCGCACAAATCCACCGAAACGATATCGCCGTCTTTTAAAATCGTCTTATCGTCCGGGATTCCGTGCACCACCACCTCGTTGACGGAAACGCACGCCGAAGCGGGGAAACCGCCGTACCCGAGGCATGAGGGATATGCCCCCGCCGCACGGATGAACCGTTCCACAAGTTCGTCTACTTCTTTGGTGCTCATCCCGGCGGAAATTCTTTCGCCCACGAACGCCAGCGTATCGCGCACGATCGCGCAGGGTTCGCGCATCAGATCGATTTCCGCGTCGGTTTTCGTAATAATGCTCATCTGAATTTTTCCAGCACGTTCGAAATTTCGTTAAACAACACTTCGGGCGGTTCGTCCGTCCCCGTGAAGTTTAAAATCAAGCCCTTCTTCGTGTAATAATCGATGAGGGGCGCCGTCTGCGCGCCGTACACGTCCAGACGTTTCTGCACCGTTTCGGGATTGTCGTCGGCACGCTGATACAATTCACCGTCGCAGCGTTCGCACGTGGTTTTGCCGCCGAGCGTGGAAACGTGATAGCTTTCGCCGCAGTTTCTGCACACTCTTCTGCCGCAAAGACGCGCCATCAGCAGCGAAAAATCGATGTTGATGTTTACCACCGCGTCGATCTTCGTGAATTTTTCAAGCGCTTCCGCCTGAGCCACGTTGCGGGGAAATCCGTCCAGCAGGTAGCCGTTTTTGCAATCCTCTTCCTGCAAACGGTTTTCCACGATTTTGCAGGTAACTTCGTCGGGCACCAGCTGCCCTTTATCGATATACGATTTGGCAAGCACGCCGATTTCCGTCTGATTTTTAATGTTCGCGCGGAAAATATCGCCCGTGGAAATGTGCGGCATGCCGAATTTATCGGAAATGCGCGTTGCCTGCGTACCTTTGCCCGCGCCGGGCGCGCCGAGTAATATAATATTCATCTGCCGATGCTCCGTATTCTTTTCGTTACCGCCCGCCGGAACGCGGCGGGCGTTTACAACGTTATTTCAAAAATCCTTTATAGTTCTTCATCATCATCTGCGCCTGAAGCTGTTTTTCAAACTCCATCGCCACAGATACGACGATCAGAATACCCGTTGTGGAGAACACGTTCACCAGCGTGCCCGTGGGATCCGCCCAGGCAAATGCGAGCGCGGGAATGAACGCCACCAACGAAAGGTAAATCGCGCCGAACAAAGTGATACGGTTGGAAATCTTTTTCAGATAATTTTCCGTAGCCTTGCCGGGACGAATCCCCTGAATGAAGCCGCCGTTCTGCTGAATGCTCTTCGAAACGTCTTCCGGGTTGAACTGCATCTGCGCATAGAAGAACGAGAACGCGAAGATGAGAAGGCACAGCACGAACGAATACAGAATACGTCCGCCCGCGATAGCGGAAGAACCGGTCATCCACTTCGTCCACCACTTGTAGAACCCGCCGTTCGGCCAGAACAAGCCCGAAATCATCTGCGGGAAGGAAAGGATGGAGAAAGCGAAAATCAGAGGCATAACGCCGCTGCCCGAAATACGGATGGGAATCACGGAGGACTGCCCGCCGTACATCTTTCTGCCCTTAATCTGCTTCGCATACTGCACGGGCACCTTTCTTTCCGAAAGATCTACGTACACAACCGCGAAGAATACCACCGCGCATACGATTACGAACGCTACCAGCTGCCAGATGGCGTCGCTGTTGTTGGGAATATCCACGATTTTGGCGATGATCGCCTGCCCCGCCGTGGCAAGAATACCCACGAAGATGATCATGGACTGTCCGTTGCCTACGCCGTAATCGGTGATTCTTTCGCCCAGCCACATTACGAGGAACGCGCCTGCCGTGTATACCACGGTCATGAAGAATCCCGCGAGGAACGCGCTGTCGAAGAACAAGCTCTTGTTCACCGCGCCCGACTGATTTGCGAAGTTGACGATAATGCCGATCGACTGAATCACGGCAAGGAGAATCGTGCAGTATCTGGTGTATTGCGCGATTTTCTTCTGCCCCTCTTCGCCTTGTTTCGAAAGGCGTTCGAGCGCAGGAATACCTACGCACAAAAGCTGCATAATAATTGACGCGTTGATGTAAGGACCGATACCGAGCGCGAAAAGCGTACCGTTCGCCAGCGAGCCGCCCGTGATGCTGTTCATCAGCGTCAAGAAGTCGTTGCCCGTAACGTTTTCGGAAAACACGCTGCTATCGAGCCCCGGAATGGGAATATAGCATCCGATGCGGAATATCAGAAGGAGCAGAAGCATTTTCCATACTTTCGCCCTGATATCCTTCACCTTAAACGCATTGATAAGTGTTTGTAACATTTTTCTCTCCGAATTTCTGTTGGCGTTTCAAGCCCGCCCGACTGCGGACAAGCCCGAAGCGCGCCTGCAAAGACCGACTGCCGCCCGACGCGTTTTTACACCCGCCCGGCGCCCTGAGGGAAAATAAGCCGATTCAGTCGAAGGAAAACATGCGATTTTCCCCCGGCTGAAAATAACGAAAGAAGCGTTTTATGCAAGCGGCTTCTTATCGTCCGCTTTCTCTTTACAGGGTTTCCGCAGTGCCCTTCGCCGCTTCGATTGCAGCTTTCGCGCTCTCGGAAAATTTCGCAGCCTTTACGGTGAGCGCCACTTTCAGTTCCCCGTCGCCGAGCACTTTCAAGCCGCAGTTGTTCTTCACCGCTTTCGCCAGACCGTTTTCCATCACGAAGCCGTAATCCACCACCGTACCTTCGGGCAAATCCGCAAGGTTTGCAAGGTTAACGATAACGTATTCCTTACCCGCGTGATTGAAACCTCTCTTCGGTACGCGGCGGGCGATAGGCATCTGTCCGCCTTCGAATCCGGGACGCACGCCGCCGCCGGAACGCGCCCACTGTCCTTTATGTCCTTTACCCGACGTTTTGCCGAGACCGGAACCGATACCTCTGCCCAGTCTTTTCGCTTTCGTCGTTGCTCCCGGTGCGGGAGAAAGAGTATCTATTCTCATTGTACGCTCCTTAAATGTTTTCCGCTTTCACGAGATGATGCACTTTTTTGATCATACCGCGAACGGCGGGGGTGTCCTCCCATTCTTTGGAGGAACGAATTTTGTTGAGACCGAGTGCGCGCACGGTTTCCTTTACGGAAATCACTTCGCCGATCGTGCTTTTCACAAGCGTTACTTTAATTTTAGCCATTGTTCGCGCCTCCTTATTTGCACATGATCTCTTCAACGGTTTTCCCGCGAAGAGCGGCAACCTGTTCCGCCGTCTTTAATTCGGAAAGACCGGCTACGGTAGCTTTTACGCAGTTGCCGGGGTTTTGCGTGCCGTGAGACTTCGTTCTGATGTTCTTGATTCCCACTGCTTCCATTACCGCACGCACGGGGCCGCCGGCGATCACGCCGGTACCTTCGGATGCGGGCATCATAAGCACCGCGCCTCTGCCGAACTTGCCGATAATCTGATGGGGAATGGTGTTATCCACAACGGGGATCGAAATCATGTTTTTCTTTGCGCGGAGAGTGGCTTTATCGATGGCTTCGGGAACTTCTTTCGCTTTGCCCGTGCCTACGCCTACTTTGCCTTTTCCGTCGCCAACGATCACGAGAGCCGCGAAACGAGCGTTTTTACCGCCCTTCACCGTCTTGGATACGCGGTTGATTTCGATGAGCTTTTTAATCAAGCCGTCGTCTTCAGCCTGACGTCTCTGAGGTCTTCTGTTTTCTCTTTTTTCGTCTGCCATAATCTTCTCTCCCGTCAAAATTTAAGTCCGGCTTCTCTCGCGCCGTCGGCAAGCGCCTTTACGCGTCCCGTGTAAAGGTAACCGCCTCTGTCGAACACAACCGTTTCGACGCCTTTTTTCAGCGCGCGTTCCGCAAGAACCTTTCCTACGACTTTCGCCGCGTCCGTTTTGGTTAAGCCTTCCAGCTGCGCCTTAACGTCCTTATCCATCGTGGACGCCGCCGCAAGCGTTACGCCGCCCTTTTCGTTGCCGGCTCTGTCGTCGATGATCTGCGCGTAGATGTGATTAAGACTTCTGTACACGTTGAGGCGCGGAGCCGCAGCGGTACCCGCCACGGTTTTGCGCACTCTTGCGTGCCGTCTTTGTCTGACTGTATTTTTATCAATTTTCGAAATCATATTAAGCGCTCTCCTTATTTCTTCGCCTTACCGGAGGTCTTGCCTTCCTTGTGCTCAACGTACTCGTCCTTATAACGAATACCGTAGCCGTGATAAGGTTCCGGTTCTCTTACCGCTCTGATGTTCGCCGCCGTCTGCCCTACCAGCTCTTTGCTGATACCGGAAACAACGATGTCCGTCAAAGTGGGGCATTCGAATTTGATGCCTTCCGGAGCTACGAACTCTACGGGGTGCGAAAAACCTACGTTCAGAACGAGTTTGTTGCCCTGCACCTGTCCTTTCCAGCCGACACCCTTGATTTCAAGCGCTTTCGAAAAGCCGTCGTGCACGCCCTTCACCATGCCCGCAAGCAAAGCTCTGTAAAGCCCGTGCTTCGCGTTGGTTTCGGGAAGAGTATCCAGCGCCTTTACGATTGCGTGTCCGTCTTCCACCACGACGTCGATGTTGCCCGTGATCTCGCGGGAAAGCGTGCCTTTGCCGCCTTTCACCGTAACCACGCCGTCTTTAAATTCTACCGTTACGCCCTGAGGAAGCGCCACAGGCATTTTACCGATTCTCGACATACCTACTGCCCTCCTTTACCAGACGTAGCAAAGCACTTCGCCGCCTACGTTCTGTGCTTTTGCCTGTTTGCCCGTCATAATGCCTTTGTTGGTGGTAAGAATTACCGTACCGATACCGTTGAGCACTTTGGGCATCTTTTCTACGCCGGTATACGAACGAAGCCCCGGACGGGACACTCTTTCGATGCCGGTGATTACCGATTTCTTGTCGCTGTATTTCAGCGTGATCGCGATTTTGCCGTTATAGCCGTCCTCTACAAGTTTTACGTCTTTTACGTAGCCCTCGTCAAGAAGAATATCGGCAATCGCCTTTTTCATCACGGAAGAAGGAACTTCCACCGTTTCTTTTTTGGCGATGATCGCGTTTCTGATTCTCGTAAGCATATCTGCGATGGGATCTGTCATATTCGTTTCCTCCGTGTTACCAACTCGACTTCTTAACGCCGGGAATCTCTCCCTTATACGCAAGATTTCTGAAACAGATACGGCAAACGCCATACTTTCTCAAAACCGCGTGAGGTCTTCCGCAGATCGTGCAGCGCGTGTACGCTCTCGTGGAAAACTTGGGCGTTTTCTGTTGCTTGTTTATCATTGACTTCTTTGCCATTTTCTTCTCTCCTTACTTCTTGAACGGCATGCCGAGCGCGCGGAGCAGCTCTCTTGCCTCTTCGTCCGTTTTCGCGGTGGTTACGATCGCAACGTCCATGCCGCGGATCTTTTCCACCTGATCGTAAGTGATTTCGGGGAAGATAAGCTGTTCTTTCAAGCCTACGGAATAGTTGCCGCGGCCGTCGAACGCCTTATCGGATACCCCTCTGAAGTCTCTTAAGCGAGGAAGCGCGATCGATACGAATTTATCGTAGAAATCGTACATTCTGTCGCCGCGCAAAGTTACTTTGATGCCGATCGTCTGTCCTTCGCGCACCTTGAAGTTTGCTACGGACTTCTTCGCCTTCGTAAGTACGGGCTTCTGACCGGAAATCAATTTGATTTCGTTTTCCGTAACCTGAATGGACTTCGCGTTGTCTTTAATGTCGCCGAGGCCCGTGTTGATCACGATCTTCACGAGGCGGGGGCACTGCATTACGGACTTGTAGCCGAATTTCTTCATAAGGAAAGGAACGACTTCTTTTTCGTACTTTTCCTTTACTCTGTTTTTATATACCTTTTCTGCCATTTTGCTCTACCTCGTTACTCGTTCGAAGAAGATTCCGTTTTGGTCTCTTCCGCTTTCGCCGCGCGCTTTCTCGTTCTCTTCTTGGGAGCTTCCGTTTCAGCCGCTGCGGCAGCTTTCGTTTTCTTCACGAACGCTTTATCGAGCGTGGCGCCGCATTTGCATACGCGCACTTTCTTTCCGTCGACGATCTGATGCTTCACTCTGGTGGGCTTGCCGCATACCGGGCAGATGACCATTACGTTGGAAGCGCTGATCGCGCCTTCTTTTTCTACGATTTTGCTCGTTTCGTTCGCTTTTCTCGCCTTCTCGTGCTTCTTCTGCATCCGCACGCCTTCTACCGTTACCGTATCGGCTTTGGGGGAGGTGGCAAGGACTTTTCCCTGTTTGCCTTTATCTTTACCGGCAATAACAAGTACGTTATCGTTTAATTTTACGTTCATTGTTTAATCCTCCAATCCTTTACAGCACTTCGGGAGCAAGGGAGATGATCTTCATATAATCTTTATCTCTCAGTTCTCTCGCGATCGGCCCGAAGATACGGGTGCCTTTCGGCTGCTTCTGCTTATCGATGATTACGGCGGCGTTTTCGTCGAATCTTACGTACGTGCCGTCTGCTCTTCTGATGCCGCTCGTGGTTCTCACGATTACCGCGTTGACAACGTCGCCTTTCGATACCGTGCCGCCCGGCGCTGCCGTCTTTACGGACGCGACGATGACGTCGCCGATGTTGCCGGTTTTACGGAAGGAACCACCCATAACTCTTATACACATCAACTCTTTCGCACCGGAGTTATCCGCTACTTTCAGTCTTGTTTGGGGTTGAATCATAATTCTATCTCCTTACCTCGTTACTTCGCCTTCTCGACGATCTCGGCAACGCGCCAGTTCTTATCCTTGCTCAGCTTTCTGGTTTCTACGATTCTCACCGTATCGCCGATGCCGCAGGCATTTTCCTCGTCGTGCGCCTTTAAACGCTTAGAGGTTACGATCGTCTTTTTGTACAGAGGGTGTTTGCTCTTATCGGTGATTTCCACAACAACGGTTTTATCCATCTTGTCGGATACCACTAAGCCGACTCTTTCTTTTCTGAGATTTCTTTCCATTTTTTTGCCCTCCGTTACGCCTTCAATTCTCTCGCACGGATTTCCGTGTTCACGCGAGCGATGTCTCTCTTGCAGGTTCTGATAGAAACGGGATTTTCAAGCTGCCCCGACGCAAGACGGAAACGAAGGTTGAAAAGCTCGCTTTTCAGTTCTGCCAGCTTCGCCGTCAGTTCGGCGCTCGTCATTTCTTTTACTTCTTTCGCTTTCATTATTCTTCACCGCCTTCCGTCGCTACGGTTGCGACTTCTTTTTTCACAAACTTGCACTTTACGGGAAGTTTGTTGCCGGCAAGGCGCATAGCCTCTTTCGCGTCCGCTTCGGAAACGCCCGCCATTTCGAACATTACTCTGCCGGGCTTCACTACGGCAACCCAGTATTCTACGTTACCTTTACCGGAACCCATACGAGCTTCTGCAGGGTGCTTCGTAATAGGCTTATGAGGGAAGATATCGATCCATACCTGACCGCCGCGCTTTACGAATCTCGTCATGGCGATACGGGCGGCTTCGATCTGGTTGGATTTGATCCATCCGCATTCTTCCGCTACCAGACCGTATTCGCCGTAAGCGATTACGTTGCCCTTATGAGCGGCGCCTCTCATCTTGCCTTTGTGCTGCTTTCTTCTTTTAACTCTCTTAGGAATCAACATTATAATGCTCCTCCTTCCGCCTGAGCGGGAGCTTTCGCGGTTTTAAGCACTTCGCCCTTGTAGATCCAGCACTTTACGCCGATCATACCGAACGTGGTGTGCGCTTCCGCAAAACCGTAATCGATGTCCGCACGGAGCGTCTGAAGAGGAATCGAACCTTCGTGATAGTGTTCGCTACCCGCGATTTCTCTGCCGTCCAGACGACCGCTGCACATCATCTTGATGCCCTTTACGCCGGCTCTCATCGATCTGCCGATCGCCTGCTTCATGCAACGGCGGAACGCCATACGCTTTTCAAGCTGAGCCGCAACGCTTTCCGCAACGAGCTGCGCGTCGCAATCGGGCTTCTTCACTTCCGTGATGTTTACGCTTACCGCCTTGCCGCCCGTAAGTTTCGCAAGGTCTTTTTTGATGTTTTCCACTTCCGCGCCCGCTTTGCCGATGATGACGCCGGGACGAGCCGTGAAAATCGTAACGATGATACGCGTAGCCGCTCTTTCGATGGTGATCTTGCTGATCGCCGCCGCATAGTACTTCTTTTTAAGGAAGGTACGGATTACGTTATCTTCTTTCAGATATTTGGAGAATTCTTTCTTGTCCGCGTACCACTGAGTGTTCCAACCCTTGATAACGCCTACTCTCAAACCGTGAGGATTCACTTTCTGTCCCATTATAATTCTCCTTCCAATTTTTTGACGTCCAAAATAACCGTGATGTGGCTGGTTCTCTTAAGAATCGCGTGCCCTCTGCCTTTGGATACGGGCTGCATTCTCTTCAGAGAGGTAGCGCCGTCCGCAAAACATTCCGCCACGTACAGATCGCCTCTGTCCATACCGAAATTGTGTTCCGCGTTCGCGCCCGCCGAAACAAGCACCTTTTTCACCGCAAGCGCGCTGCCGTTGGTGATGTGTTCGAGCGTGGCTTTCGCCTCTTTGTAATCTTTGCCGCGAATCAGGGCGAGAACCGTTCTCACCTTGTACGGGGATACTCTCACGTATTTAGCCACAGCATAAGGACGCTTTGCTTTTACGTCCGCCGCTTTCAGCTCTTTATTCTTCATATTCGTTGCCATTTGTCATCTCTCCTTATTTCGCGGGCGTGGACGTCTTAGCGGCGTGCCCGTGGAAGGTTCTCGTAGGAGCAAACTCGCCGAGCTTGCAGCCGATCATGTCTTCCGTTATATATACGGGAACGTGCTTTCTGCCGTCGTACACCGCAATCGTATGACCTACCATATCGGGGAAGATCGTGGACGCTCTCGACCAAGTTTTCAAAACCTTCTTCTCGTTCGCTTCGTTCATCGCCTGAATACGGCTTAAAAGCTTTGCTTCCACGTAAGGTCCTTTCTTTATGCTTCTTGACATATTCTTCTCTCCTCCGGATTAGTTGATTCTCTTAAGAATGAACTTGTTCGTCGCATTCTTCTTCTTTCTCGTCTTGTAGCCGAGAGCGGGTTTGCCCCAAGGAGTCATAGGACCTGCATGGCCTACGGGAGCCTTGCCTTCGCCGCCGCCGTGAGGGTGATCTACGGGGTTCATAACCGCGCCGCGTACTTCCGGGCGCTGACCGAGGTATCTCGCCTTACCGGCTTTGCCGAGGGATACGATTTCGTGTTCTACGTTGCCCACCTGACCGATCGTGGCGCGGCATCTTAAAAGCACGTATCTCATTTCGCCGCTGGGCAGACGAAGCGTGGCGTATTTGCCTTCGGTAGCTACGATCTGCGCCGCAAGCCCCGCGCTTCTTGCAAGCTGTCCGCCCTTTCCGGGGGTAAGCTCTACGTTGTGCACCATGGTACCTACGGGAATGTTTTCAAGCGGAAGAGCGTTGCCCACTTTGATATCCGCTTTCGCGCCGCTCATAACCTTGTCGCCCACGTTTAAGCCGAGGGGAGCGAGGATATACGCTTTGGCGCCGTCCGCATACGCGATGAGCGCGATGTTTGCGCTTCTGTTGGGATCGTACTGGATGCTCTTTACCGTAGCGGGGATGTCGTCTTTATTGCGCTTGAAATCGATGATACGATATTTCGTGCGGTTTCCGCCGCCGATGTGGCGGCAGGTGATTTTGCCCTGATTGTTTCTGCCGCCCGAATGGCGCTGATCGTGCATCAAGGACTTTTCCGGTTTATCGCCCGTTACCTCTTCTCTTTTCAGAACCGTAATGAAACGGCGGGACGGCGTGGTAGGTTTATATGTTTTAATAGCCATTTTTTATATCCTCCCCGATTACGCCAAAGAGTTGAAGAACTCGATGGGCTTGCTGTCCTCTTTGAGGATAACCACCGCTTTTTTGCGGTCGGGCGTGTAACCTTCGTTTCTGCCCATTCTCTTCAGCTTGCCTTTGCAGTTGATCGTGTTTACTTTGGCAACCTTCACGCCGAACAATTTTTCAACGGCGCTTCTGATTTCGATTTTGTTTGCGGTGTTTTTCACGTAGAACGTGTATCTCTTATCCGCGATTCCGTCATAACCCTTCTCGGTGAGAACGGGCTTCAAAATTACGTCTTCGGCAAACATTACGCGTATACCTCCTGAAATTTCTCTGCGGCGGCTTTCGTCATTACTACTTTCGCGTTCGCCACAACGTCGTACGTGTTCAAAAGATCAACGTTCATCGTGGATACGCGGGGAAGATTGTTCGTCGCGCGAATCACGAGCTCGTCCTTTTCGCTCATTACAAGCAGTGCGCTCTTGTTAAGGTTCATCGCCTTTACGAACGCCGCCATCTCTTTGGTTTTGCCCTCGGATTTCAGCTCGTCCACGATAAGAAGTTCGCCGTCGGCAAGCTTCTTGGATACGGCGGAAAGCAATGCGCCCGTTTTCGCCTTCGCGTTCATCTTCTTAGAGAAGTCGCGGGATTTGGGTGCGAACACTACGCCGCCCTTGATCCACTGCGGAGCGCGGATGGAACCCTGACGGGCTCTGCCCGTGCCTTTCTGTCTCCAGGGTTTGATGCCGCCGCCGCGAACTTCGCTGCGGGTAAGCGTGGACTTCGTGCCCTGTCTTTCGTTGGCAAGACGAGTTACAACCGCCTGATGAATCAGGCTTTCGTTGTACTCGGCGCCGAACACGCTGTCGCTGAGCTCCATTTCGCCGACAACCGCACCTTTCATATTATATACTTTAATTCCGGTCATTGTCTTTTCTCCTTATTTGCTCTTCACGCTGCTGCCGACGGTAACGATGCTGCCTTTCACGCCGGGGATCGCGCCTTTGATGAGAAGAACGTTTCTCGCCAGATCTACTTTTACGATTTCAAGGTTCTGAATCGTAACGTTCTCTACACCGTACTGACCGGCGAGGTGCTTCAGCTTGAATACTCTGGAAGGCGAAGAGTTGGCGCCCATGGAACCCGGTTCTCTGTGTACGGGGCCTACGCCGTGCGTTTCCTTCAGACGCTGCTGATTCCATCTCTTGATAACGCCCGTATAGCCGTGCCCTTTCGTAACGCCGGAAACGTCTACCTTGTCGCCTGCGGCGAACACGTCCGCTTTGAGCTCGTCGCCCACTTTGAAGCTTTCCGCGTTGTCTACTCTGATTTCTTTGAGCACTTTGCAGGGTTTCACGTTCGCTTTCTTGAACTGTCCGAGTTCCGGCTTCGTAAGCGCCTTTTCGCTGGTTTCGATGAAGCCGAGCTTCAAAGCCGCATAGCCGTCGTGCTCCGTGGTTTTCACCTGCACTACGGGGCAGGGACCTGCCTCCACTACCGTTACGGGAATCATTTTCCCGTCCTGCGCAAACAATCTCGTCATTCCGATTTTGCGCCCGATGATTGCTTTATTCATTGATAAAGTTCACTCCTTATAAAATATTTCTTAATACCTCGCTTGCGAAGTATTTTTTTGCGATGTTGTTTTCTTGTTCCGCCGCGATTACAGCTTGATTTTGATATCGACGCCTGCGGGCAGGTGAATGGTATCGAGCAGTTTCGCGTTGGGGGAATAGATATCGATGATTCTCTTGTACGTTCTCATTTCGAACTGTTCGCGGGAATCTTTGTATTTGTGCGGGGAACGGAGAATCGTGATGATTTCTCTTTCGGTGGGAAGAGGAATCGGTCCCGAAATTTTCGCGCCGCTCTTCTTCATCGTTTCCACGATGCGGGAAGCCGCTTCGTCTACCAGCTCGTGATCGTAAGCCGCCAATTTGATTCTGATTTTCTGTACTGCCATTTCTGACTCCTTATGTTTCTCTTTCAGAGAAGATTTTGTATTACTGTGTCAACACGTCCGTGTGTATCGAGGTTTTGAGCAAAATAAAAAACACTCTTTTTCCAGCCGAGCGTTTTCACGCAAAGCCCCGGTCAGTCGCAAGGGTCGAGCCCTCACATTGTCGACGGAAATTATCTGCCGAAGTGGCTTTTTCTTCGGATTTGCAGTAACTTCCCGCGTCAGCCCAATACACCGCATATTTACGCAGCGTATCTATATTACCAAAAGTGCAAGCGGATGTCAAGCGTTTATGCAAGATTTCGGAAATTTTTTTGAAATTTTTTCGATTTTTTGCGGTTTTTCTCCCCTTTGCGCCTCTTTTTTGTATTTTTTAAGAAAATTTTTTCGGTTTTTTCGCTTTCAACAGCCTTTCCGTGCGCGCTTTTTCCGCATATGCGTTTCATTCTTTTTTCGCGCACGCGTTTAGTTTTATGTACGCGCGCGTACGCGTGCGCTCCTCAATGTTTCGCCAGATACATAGCAGTATCGACGCTGTTATGCAGAATATATAATTCAATATTCAAAATATTATATCCGCGCGTATTTCCTTCGAAGCTCCACTGTGAAAGTCGTCCTTCTTGTTCGCATAAAAACAGGACGCACCCGTCTTTCTGACACCCGTCGATTACCGCCGCGCCGCGCGGAGGAAGAAGGAAAATGTCTTTTAGATCCTCTCCGCTTGCGTAGTCTTCTGTCAGATAATCAATGCGTTTTCCGTCTTTTTGCCGCAAAACTTCATTTTTCAATTCCGGTCTGACATACTCCAGACACTCCGTAAAGGAGATCTTACGCACAAGGTATTTATGAACAATATAAGAAACCGCCTCGGCATAAGTATAATCTCCGCAATAAGCCCGCCCGGTCCAATCTTCAATTTCTTTTTTTGCATTCAGAACAAGCCGGACTTTAGCGGCTGTTTTATTTTTTCTCTTTTCTTCAAGTTCGGCAAATGCTTTGTCTATACTCATATTTTTTCCACCGTCGGCGCAAATTACCAAGCGTAGCCGTATCGAAACACCCTTTATTTTAAGGGTATATCGAATTATTTTACGGCTGCAAAACAACATTTCAATCATACCATACTTCCCTTCTTTAGTCAAGATAAAAGAAGTTGAATTTCCGCAAAAAAGTGTTGAAATTTATAAAAAAGTGTGCTATAATAAAAGCAGAAAGCTTTACAGGGAGGATTTTTAAAATGAAGAAAAAGCTTACGATTGTATCGCTCGGCTTTATCGGCGCGGCAATTTTGTGGTTTGCGTGCCTTGTGGCGGCGCAGCTGTTTTTCGACGCCGACATTTTCGGCAAAAGTTTCTCGTCGTTTATCTGGAGAGGATTGATTATTCTTTTAATCGTGGGAGTTTCCGGGTTGCTGCTTTTAACTTCCGTTTCGATTTACGAGAACAACAAAACGCTTGCCTACGTTTCCGGCGCGATGATTCTTGTTACGGCGCTGTTCGCGTTACTGTTTTTCATCATCGGCAAATACGAAAAAGGGTTCCTTTCGACGAGCACGCTGACGCTGGTGATTCTTTCGCTGCTGATAAATCAGATGACGGATATGCAGTACCGCGCGAAAAAATCGCTGACGGGATTAAAAATCGCGGCGGGCGTTACGGGCGGCGTAATCGCGCTGATTCTGGAGCTTTCCGTATATTCGCTGATGGGAAAATTCTGGAACAGCACGGCGTTTGTATTTTTCTTCGTGGTGCTGTGCCTTGCGTTCATCGGTTTGAAAATCGCCGTAGGCGCGATTGCGAAATCGGCGAACGGAAAAGCGGAAAAATCCGGAACGGAAGCGGCGGCGGACAATACGGGCGCCGCGGAAGAAACGGTAACGATTTCCCGCGCGGAATACGAAGAACTGTTAAAATTCAAAGCGGAATACGAAAACAAGAAGTAAGTTTATGATACGGAAATTCAAAGAAATCCGGGACGAAGAAGCGGAAAAGATACGGATATTATACAATTACCACACGCATAACTATCTTTGCGGGCACGCCGCGGGAACGGTCTCCGATTATGTGCGGGAGGCGGTGAAAAACGGCATGAAATCGATCGGTATTTCCGACCATTTCGCGCACCCCGCGCTGTTGCCGAGTCCGTATATGGACGAGGCGACGATGCAAAGCGAATACCTGCCGCAATTCGACGCCGCCGAAGCGGAATACGGAAAGAAAATCCGCATTTATCGGGGGCTTGAAATCGAATATTTCCCCGGTTACGACGCGCTTTACGAACGACTTTTACAAAGCGTGGACTATCTGATTTTAGGCGAGCATTATTTTCTGCACGACGGAAAAATCGCGTGCTCTTTCTTTACCGATGACAAGGACGACGTGATGGCGTATTTCGATCGGCTGATCGATGGCTTACAAACGGGGTATTTTTCGATTTTAGCGCACCCGGACGTGATTTTTTCGCACGGTTTCACTCCCGACGCGGAAGTGCTTGAAAAGTTTGAGGACGTAATTCGATGCTGCAAAGATTGCGGCGTGAAGGCGGAAATTAACTGTCAGGGCGCGCGGGCGAACGGCTTTAACTACCCTACCGACTATCTGCTGGACATCTGCAAAAAACTCAACGCGCCCGTGGTTGTTTCCGCGGACAGCCACTCTCCCGAAGCGTTGTGCGATTTGTACGTCAAAAAATTGTATTGCGTCGCGCGGGATATGGGATTGAATATCGCCGAGGACGGGTTTATTAAAAAAAGAAAATAAGCGCGAACACAACAAGCGCATGAAAAATGTGCCCCGCCGCAAAAATTTGCGGCGGGGCATTTTTGTTTATGAAGTTTTTTAAGGATAACGGACTGAATGTTTTTTCGATGAAAACGCTTGCATTGTTTTTATCGAAAAGAAGCTACGCCCCTCACCACCTTGCTTCGCAAGGAGCCTCTCCCCAAGGGGAAGCCTTAACGCGAGGCAAGGCTTCCCATTTTTGCCGAAAAAATGAAGTCCACTGAATTTTTTTCAGGCAAGGGGAAGGCTTTATAAAGGTTACATCAGAGAGCGGTACAAAGCCTTGATGTCTTCCAGCGTAGGATCTTTCGGGTTGCCGGGACGGCAGGCGTCGTCCATAGCGGACTGCGCAAGGAAGTCGACGTCTTTATCCTTGACGATCTGTTTGAGGTCCTGAGGAATACCTACGTCTTTCGAAAGCTGACGAACGGCTTCCACAGCCGCTTTTCTGTATTCTTCCTGCGTCATGTTTTCCGTGCCTTTCACGCCCATTGCCTTGGCAATATCGCGGTATTTTTCGCCCGTCGCGTCGGCGTTGTATTCCATGACGGTGGGCAGCAGAATCGCGTTTGCCACGCCGTGCGGCGTATCGTAAACCGCGCCCAGCGCATGCGCCATCGAATGGACGATGCCTAAACCTACGTTGGAGAAGCCCATGCCTGCCACGTACTGACCGAGCGCCATATCCTCTCTGCCCTCTTTCGTGTTCGCCACCGCGCCGCGAAGCGATCTCGAAATGATTTCGATGGCTTTCAGGTGGAACATATCCGTCATTTCCCACGCGCCTTTCGTGATGTAGCCTTCGATTGCGTGCGTTAAGGCGTCCATACCGGTAGCCGCCGTAAGTCCCTTGGGCATGGAAGCCATCATTTCGGGATCGACGACCGCTACGACGGGAATATCGTGTACGTCTACGCAGACGAATTTACGCTTCTTTTCCACATCGGTGATTACGTAGTTGATGGTAACTTCCGCCGCCGTGCCCGCCGTAGTGGGAACCGCGATGGTGGGAACTGCGGGTTTCTTCGTGGGAGCAACGCCTTCCAGCGAGCGGACGTCCGCAAATTCGGGGTTGTTGATGATGATGCCGATCGCTTTCGCCGTATCCATGGAAGAGCCGCCGCCGATCGCCACGATGCAGTCCGCGCCGCTTGCTTTGAACGCCGCAACGCCCGTCTGCACGTTTTCGATGGTAGGGTTGGGCTTGATGTTGGAATACAGTTCGTAAGGGATATTCGCGCCTTCAAGCACGTCGGTTACCTTTTTGGTAACGCCGAATTTTACAAGATCGGGATCGGAGCAGACAAAAGCTTTGTTCAAGCCTCTGCGCTTGATTTCGCCCGCGATTTCCGCTCTGCAGCCTGCGCCGTGATAACTTGTTTCATTGAGTACGATTCTTGCCATTGTGATTTTCTCCTTTCATAAATGATTTTTATTTCCGCCGGTTTTCCGATCGCCCGGAAAGCCGGCAAATTTTTTTGATTGTCTGCAGGGCTTTTAATCCAGAACGCCGGGAAGCATTTTCAGATTCCACAGTTTTGCCAGCCCTTTAATCACTTCGTCCGGAATTTCGTTTACCACGTGCCCCAGCGTAAGCATGTAAATCTGCGCCGTCTTTTCCACCGTTTCGATTAAGCCGAACGCTTCGTCCATCGTTTTACCCGTGCCGTAAATGCCGTGGTTCGTCCATACCACCAGACGAAAATCTTTCATTTTCGCCGCCGTGGCTTCGCCGATTTCGTTGGTGCCGCAAATCATGCAGGGAAGAACGCCTACGCCGTCCGGGAACACCACTACCGCTTCCGTGTTGGACTTCCAGAGGCGTTTCGTGAAGTCTTTTTCGTCCAGCGGGCACACCGCGTTCATCGCGATGGTGTATGTAGGATGCGTGTGCATCACGATACGGTGCTGCGGATCGACGGCAAGACGCGCCATATGGCTCATCATGTGCGCGGGAAATTCGGAAGTGAATCTACCGCCGTCCTTATAGCCCCAGAGCAACTCCGCCGTAGTGCCGTCTTTGCCGATGCGCACGATGCCGAGGTTGGTTTCGGGGTCCGATTCCACGTTTTTGAAATACTTGCCCGTACCCGTTACGATAAAGATTTTACCGATTAAAGGTTTCGCGTCGAATCCCGTGGGAATCGTGCGGATGACGCGATTCAAATCAAGATATTCCGCTACCTCTTTTTCGTCGAGAAGATACGATACGTTGCCGCCGTTTCTCTCGTCCCAGCCGAGGCGATACATGTTCGCCGTAGTTTTTTCCATTTCGCGCACGAAAGGCGCTTCAAAAATGTTTTTCATGTCCTGCTCCTTATTTATATACCGATTTTTTTCTTTCGAAACGGTTTTCGCCGTTTTTTCGTTTAGTTTTCAAACTTCCGTTACGTCGAACGACCGCGCGATCATCTCGCGCCCCGCCGCAACGCCCGTAAGTTCGCCGCAACCGATCATCTGCATCATTAAATTGCCTATCGCCGTACCCTCCGTGGGGCCCGTAATCACGCGTTTGCCCGTGCAGGCTTTCGTCAGCTCGTTTAACAGCGTGTTTTTGCTGCCGCCGCCGATAATGTTCAGCGTGCCGAACGTTTCGCCCGTCAGTTTTTCCAGTCCGTCCAGCGATTCCGCATAGCTGTGCGCCAGCGAATTGAACACAAGGTACGCCATACCGCCCACGGAAAGCGTTCTGCCCGCCGCGCCGGTAACCGCTTCTATCATGCTTTCCGGCGCGAGGAATTTTTCGTCGTTCACGTTGATGAGCTCGTCCGTCGGGTTCAGCCGCGCCAGCGAAGCCAGCGTGGCAAAATCGTATTTATCTTTCAGCTCGTGGCGGATCTGCTGAATAATCCACAGTCCCATGATATTCTGCTGCAGACGGAACTGCCCGTTTACGCTGCCCTCGTTGGAATAATTCATTTTAAACGCCTGTTTCGAAACGTTCGCCGCGTTTCTTTCCACGCCCAGAATCGACCAGGTGCCGCTGGAAATGTAAGGCGTCTGAGTTTTCAGCGGCGCCGCAAGCACCGCGCTTGCCGTATCGTGCGTGGCGGGAAGAACTACTTTCGCCTTGTACCCGACGATTTTTTCCGTTTCGTCCGTAAATTCGCCCACGTACGAGCCCGGCTGCGCAAGCGGCAGAAACATCGACTTTTTATAGCCGAGCTTTTCGAATATTTCCGTATCGAATTCGTGCGTTACGGCGTTCACCATGGCGGTTGTGGTTGCCATCGTGTATTCCTGCTTCTTCACGCCCGTCAGGCGGAAGTGGAAATAATCGGGCAGGTTCATATACGTAACCGCGCGTTCCGCTTTGCCCGTGCGCACGTCGTCGTACAGCTGGTACACGGTGTTGTACTGCGCGAACTGGATGCCCGTTTTTTGATACAATTCCGCAAACGGAATGCGTTTGTGCACGGAAGGAACGGTGTTTTTCGTTCTGCCGTCGCGATAGGCGTACACGTCGCCGATGACTTCGTCGTTTTCGTCCAGCAACACGTAATCCACGCCCCAGGTATCGATGCCCACGGTTGCGGGAATTTTGCCCAGTTCTTTCGCGCGTTTCAAGCCGTTTAAAATTTCGGAATACAGGCGCGCCGCATCCCACGTAAGCCGCTTTGCGCCCGTGGCGCCCAGCGCCCCCGCCGTGCCCGCCTTTTCTACGGGACCGTTCTGAAAACGATAGATTTCTTCCGTTTTCAGAATGCCGTTTTCCTCGTAGCCGAGAATATGCCGCCCGGACGACGCGCCGATATCGATTGCGAGATGATAGTTGTTTTTCTGCTGCATAATTGTATGCGCCCCTTGTTTTTCTTCGGCTTTATTATATCACAGCGACGGCGGTTTGTAAATCTTTCGCGCGGATATGAGCGAAATGTTGACAAACGCGCAGTAATATGCTATAATACAAGCATAAATAATCATAAACGCGCAGAAAACAACACAAAACGAACAACGGGAGAAATTCTTATGCTGGTAAACGAGCGGCAGAACGAAATTTACAAATACCTGCAAAAACACGGTTCGGCTACGGTGAAAACGCTTGCGGAAACGTTTTACGTAAGCGAAGCCACGCTTCGGCGGGATCTGGCGGAAATGCAGCGGCTGGGGCTTGCCGAAAGAAGCCACGGCGGCGCCACGCTGCCGGAGGGCGCGGGGGAAATTTCTATGTTCGTGCGCGTGGAGAAAAACGCGAAAGAAAAGGAAATCGCCGTAACCAACGCGCTGAAATCGCTGCCGAATTTCTTTGCGGCGTTTATCGACAGTTCTTCCACCGCGCTGGCACTGGTGCGGAAAATCGACTTCCGCGGCAAAACGGTGGTAACGCATTCGCTGCAGGTTGCCACCGCCGTTTCGCGGCAGAAAGGCGCGGAAGTCATTCTTGCGGGCGGCAATCTTTTATATAACATGACGTCCGTTTCCGGCAGCTTCGCCGTGGAACAGATACGGCAGTTTTCGTTTGACCTGACGCTGACTTCGTGCGCGGCGATTGCGGCGGACGGCACGTACGAGCGTTCGATGGAGCAGCGGGAAATCAAACGCGCGGCGATCGCGCGGGGAAAAACGAATTTTCTGATTGCCGACCATACGAAATTTTCCTGTTTCGCGCCGTTCAGAGCGGAGGAACTTTCGGCGTTCGATAAAATCGTGCTGGACGCGCCGCCGCCCGAAGAATTGTTTTCTTCGCCCGCCGCCCCCCCGCGCGAAAAATTCGTGTACTGACGAATGATAATTCGTTACGCAAAAGCCGACCGCGCAAAAAACGCGCGGCCGGCTTTGTTTTTGTCTTTTTATTGTCGGGCGGAAATTTACGTTTACGCCTGTTTCGCTTCGGTTTCCCCGCGGAACAAATCGGAATCGAAAAATTCTTCCAGCGTGATTCCGAATCCGTCGCAAATCATTTTCAGCGTTACGACGCCCGGATTTTTGCTCTTTCCGTACAGAATGTTTTTGATGGTGGACGGCGCGACGCCCGACAATACGGACAGCTTATAAATCGCCATCTTTTTTTCTTCGCAAAGTTCGAATATTCTTGCCCTTACGGCGCCGTAGGTATCCACAGTTTTTCACGCTCCGTCTGTAATTTTTACGCTTTATAGATAATTTTTCCGTCGCGCACGGTGTAAAGCACGTCGAATTTGTCGTTCAGAACGGCAAAATCCGCGCGTTTGCCCTCCGCGATGCTGCCCGCTTCGTTTTCCATTTTCAACGTGCGGGCGGGGTTGATGGTGCAGTAATCCACCGCCTGCGTGAGCGGCACGCCCACTTTTTCCACCATGTTCTGCAACGCGCGGTTCATGCGAAGAACGCTGCCCGCCAGAGTGCCGTCCGCAAGGCGCGCTTCGCCGCCCTTTACGTACACCGTCTGCCCGCCGAGCTCGCTTACGCCGTCCGCAAGCCCTTTCGCGCGCATCGCGTCGGTGATGAGCGCAAGCTTATCCGCCCGCTTGTTTTTTACCAGCAACTGCATGGCGGGAACGGATACGTGAATGGTATCGCAGATAAGCTCGCAATACAAATCTTCCAGAAGCAACGCGCTGCCCACCACGCCGATTTCGCGGTGATGCAGAGGGCTCTGCGCGTTGTAGGTGTGCGTAACGTTGGTTGCGCCCGCCTCCATCGCGGCTTTCACTTCCGCATACTTCGCGCCCGTGTGCCCGATGGAAACCACCGTGCCCTGCGCCACGATATGCCGGATAAAATCAAGCGCGCCGTCCGTTTCGGGGGCAAGCGTGATGATTTTTATGGCGTTGCCGCACGCCGTGTTGTATTCGTCGAACGTTTTCGCGTCGGGCGCCGCCACGTATTCCAGCGGTTGCGCGCCCTTGTGCGCCGCCGCGATAAACGGACCTTCGAGGTGAACGCCCACAATCCTCGCGCCCTGTTCGCCCGCCGCTTCGCGGTATTCTTTCACCGCGCGCATCGCCTTTAAAATGTTTTCCTTGCTCTGCGTCATCGTGGTGGCGAGGAAGGAGGTTGTTCCCTCTTTCGCTACGGTTTCCGCGATAATCGCAAGGTCTTGCGTATTGCCGTCCATCGCGTCGGAACCGCCCGCGCCGTGAATGTGCTCGTCGATGAAACCGGGCAGCACCACCGCGTTTTCGGGAAGTTCGATTTCTTCCGCGCCCGCAACGTAGCCGCCGATCTGCCGAATTTTATCGTCGAAATATACGCTTGTTCTGATAATGCCTTTGCCTTCCGCGTAAACGGAAGCATTTTTAAACGCTTTCATTGTGTTTTCTCCTTACCGGTTTATACCAAGCCCGCGTTTTTTAAAAGCGTTGCCGCCTCGGCGTCGCACACAAGCGTGCAATCGGGGTGCAGCTGCAGAATGCTTGCGGGAAGCGTTTCGGTAACTTCGCCGGCAACCAGCCCGTATACCGCCTTTGCCTTGTTGGCGCCGTTTGCCATAATAAGAATCTTCTTTGCGTTCATGATGTTTTTCAAGCCCATCGTAAACGCCTGACGAGGCACTTCATCGATGTTTTTGAAAAGACGGGAATTATCTTTGATGGTGCTTTCGGTGAGGTCTACGATGTGCGTAACCGAGCCGAACGGCGTGCCGGGTTCGTTGAACGCGATGTGCCCGTTGGAACCGATGCCGAGCACCTGCAAATCCTGCTGCATCGAAGCAAGCAGTTTGTTGTATCTTGCGCATTCCGCCGCGCGGTCCGCCGCCTTGCCGTTTTCGATGTTGGTGTTTTTGAGATCGATATCGATGTGGTCGAAAAGGTTATCGCGCATGAAATAAACGTAGCTCTGATCGGAAGAATAATCCAGCCCCGCGTATTCGTCGAGGTTGACGGTATGAATCTTCTTGTAACTGGTGCCGTTTTCCTTATGGTCGGCGATCATTTTTTTGTACAGCCCGACGGGCGTGGAACCCGTTGCCAGTCCGAGCACCGCCGAAGGGTTTTTCGTAACTACTTCGCGCATGATTTCAAACGCCTTTTCAGACATTTCTTCATAATTTTTCGTAACTATAACTTTCATAATATTATCTCCCTTTCCTCTTTTTGAGGAAATTTTTTTTGAATTGTTTGCGGGGTTCGATTGCTTGTATACGGCTTTGATTCAATGATACCGCCCCTTGATTGAAAATTTCTGTTGGAAAATTTCAATCAAAAATGTGCTACTCCCCTTGATTTTCAGAAATTTTTTGTCAAAAATATTCAGAAAATCAAAAATGTGCTACGCCCCTCATCAGTCGCCGTCCGGCGACAGCTTTCCCCCCAAGGGGAAGCCTTATAAACTACAACTATTCCGCGCTTCAAAAGCGAGCAGTACAAGAAGTGCGAGTACGGGCGCAGGGAGTTTACAATAGTAAATGACCAAGACCGCACGCAGCACGACAAAGTAATGCGAAGCTTTTCAAGCGCGTGTTTTTTATAAGTCGGGGTACAAAGAAGCCGCGGCAATGCTCTGCCCGACGCGCCGGCTCGATTCGTCCGGCAACGATATATCAAGCTTCGCAAATTCGGGGAACTCTTCCGCAAGTACTTTTTTGCAGGTATCGAGAACAATGTTGCCGCCCTTGCCGCCCATCACTCTGCCAAGCAGCAGAATGTGCTTCATTTCGTAAAACTTCGCATAGAACGGGATGGTATAGGCAAGATATACGCCGATATCTTCGTAAATCTGCCGGGCGAGAGAGTTGCCCTCGTCCATCAGCTTCTGCACAGCTTTCAGCTTCTGCGCGGGCGTAAGTCCCGCTTCGAATTTGTAGCCGCCCGCTTCCGCCAGCTTGATTACCGCGTCCTGCGAGAAATACTTGCAACCTACGCCGAAATCGCCGCTCCATTCGTCCTGCATGGCGTTTTCGTTGAAGTCCACGGGCACGAACGCCAGTTCCGAAAGCCAGCCGTTGATGCCGCCGTCCTTATTGATATAGCCCACGGCTTCGCTGGTGCCCATGGCAATGCCGAGGACCTCGGTATCGTTCAGATCGATGGCGCCGGCAAGCGCGGTAACGTCGCCGTCGTTCGCGACTTCGATAGGCGCGCCCATTTCTTTTGCTACGTTTATGTACATATTCTTCACGTAATCGCCGTACTTCTTTTTATCCACCTTGATAAACAGCGAAGCCACCATGATTTTGTTATCCACGTACACGCCCGCCGAAGATACGCCGATGCTGTCTACGCGCGGCATTTTGGAAGCCGCCGTTTTCATCGCCGTTAAAATTTCGTTGTAATGATAGTGCGGATCTTCCGTAACTTTCGGGTTCCATACCACCTCTTCGGAATACACCACGTTGCCGTCTACCACCGCGCTCACTTTTCTGTCGCTTCCGCCCGCGTCGAAGCCGATGCGGCAGCCTTTTAAGTACCCGCCCACTTTTACGGAAGCGTTCTTCTGCGCGGGCACTTCGTTTTCTTCAAGATACGCTACTTCGAACGGGCGTTCGTACACGCCGCTCATGAAATCTTCGTCGAACGCGCGCGCCCCGTCCTTCGTGTACGCGGCTTTTAAATATTCGTAAATTTTACGGCTGCCCGCCACGGAAATTTTATAGCCGCCCACAACCCAGAGAATGGTTTTCGCCAGCCGTTCCGCCATGCGCAGATTGAGTTTATCGTTTACGCCGTCCTCGAACGCGTCGTATGTATATACGTAATTGTAGCCGCCGTTTCTTTCCGCGACAATCGTAACTTTCTTCGCCTTTTTGCTTTCTTTCACCGCTTTGTCGAAATCGGCAAGCGCCTGAATCATCGGATAGAAATTTTTATCCAGTACGGGTTTTATCATTTTTCCGTTTCTCCTCTTTTCGCCGCAGCCGCCGTAACGGGGTTTCGAAAGCGCGGTAACGCGCGCCGCCGCGATTTTTATTACGGCTAATATTATACTCTTTCTTTCCCCGTTCCGCAAGAGAAAATCTTTCCCGTTTTTTATATAATATTTCGCCGATAATATATACGAAATATTTTACATTTTTGAAATCCCGTGCTATAATATCGTATGAGAAGGAGAGAACTGCCATGAACAACGCGCCGCGCAGAACGCGCTTTTATATGCGCCGCATCGATAACCTTTTAAACGTGCAGAAAATCGTTACGATTCACTATCAGGAACTTTTCAAGGGCTACGCATCTCCCGAAGAAACGCACGATTTCTGGGAAATGATTTATACGGATAAGGGCAACGCCTGCGTGATTACGGACGGCGTGCCCCACCTTTTGAAACAAGGCGAAACGTATTTTATTCCGCCGAATCTGCCGCACTACGTGGAATGCCGCGATTTCGAACCGAATATTTTCATCATCTCGTTCGTGTGCCGATCGGAAGGGCTGCGCTTTTTTGCCGACCGCGCCGTAGCCGTGCCCGAAAATTTATCGTATCTTCTTGAAAACGTGCTTGCCGAAGCGCGCGGCACCTTTGTTCTGCCCGATTTCGACCCCGCGCTGAAAAAGCTGGAACTGAAAGAAAAGCCGAACATGGGCGGCGAACAGGTGATTAAAAATTCGCTGGAACTGCTGCTGATTTATCTGTTGCGGCAATGCGAAAATCAATCTTCGCCGCAGGAGTTTTTCGTATCGAAAATCGCCTCTTCGGGCGAACTGCAGGATGAAATCGTCCGCTATCTTTCCGCGCGGGTGTACGGCACGTTTTCGCTGGACGAACTGTGCGCCGAAATCCATTACGGTAAAACGCATCTGTGCACGTTTTTCAAAAAACAGACGGGGAAAACCATTTACCGCACCTACCTGAAACTGAAAACCGACGAGGCGAAAAAACTGATCCGCCGCAAGGTTTCGTTTACCGAAATCGCGGAGCGGCTGTGCTTCGATTCGCTGCCGCATTTCAACTTCATTTTCAAAAGCTGCACGGGCATGACGCCCGGCGAATACAAAAAAAGCATCAATTCGTCCGACGTGCGTTGAAAATTCCGGCGGTTTACGCAAAAGAAGCCTTCCCGAGGCGGGAAGGTTTCTTTACGTTTGTATCGTTTTTTCAATTTTTTTCGGAATTCTCTTCGGGCGGGGTTTCTTCTTTTTTCTTATTGACGGCGAAAAACACCTTTTTCAGCGGCGTTTTATAGGCTAAAATCGGCGCAATCACCGCCCCGACGCCCGCCTGCAGAATTTCGAACGGCAGTTTGATAATCGCATATTCTTTTGTGGCGTATACAAACGCCCTGCCCAGCGTATAGCCCGTTACCATAATCACCATTCCCGTCAGCAGCCCCGCTACGGCAAGATAAAACCGCGGTAATTCCCGCTTTTCCGCGGACAAAAATCCCTTTTTCAACGCCTTTCCGCCCCCGGAAATCAACGAAATCGCCACCGCCTGCAACCCGTGCGAGGCAAGCGAAACGAACATCGGCGCGGGATAGAAGAAGAAATCGCCGAGGAACGCGCCCACGCCCCCCACGATAAACGCCGAAAGCGGGTCGAACGCCAGCGCAGCAAAACAAATCGCGATGTCGTTCAGATAGAAATGTCCGCCGGGCACGGGCACCGAAAAGGAAGAAAGCGCCACGTTCAGCGCCGTGAGCAGCGCCACGTAACATAATTTTTTTGCCGAAACCATAGCAAATCTCCTTGACTGTTTCTCTTTTACAGTATATACTATTTTTTGGTATCATTAAAATAGCCAAATCAAAACTATTTTATCATACCAGATTTTGCCATGTTCAAACAAATTCCGCAAAATTGCCCGCACTACGGAGAACGTCTATGAAAAAATACGAAAAAATATACGCGCTTTTAAAAACGGAAATATTGTCCGGCGCGTACCCGTACGGCGCGCGTCTGCCATCCAAACGCACGCTTGCCGAAGAAAACGGCGTCTCGCTTTCCACCGCCGAAACCGCGCTGGATATTCTGCGCAGCGAAGGCTATATCGATTCCGCCGAGCGCAGCGGATTTTTCTGCGCTTACCGCGAAAGCGATTTTTTATTTTCCGCCGCAGGTTCCGTTTCGGGCGATTCCTTTACCGCCGGTTCTTTTACCGTCGGCTCCGGCTCTGTTGTCGCCGCCGAAGCGCAGGATGCGGAAAGCGGAAAATACGCGTTCGGCGCGCCCCTGCCCCCTTCGTCCGGCGCGGCGGCGGAAGCGCCCGCCGCCCGCGAAGAAACGTTTCCGTTTACCGTATACGCGCGGGCGATGCGCCGCGTGCTTGCCGAATACGGCGAAAAACTGTTGGAAAAGCCGCCGAAAAACGGCGTGCCGCAACTGAAATCGGCGCTGAAAAACTATCTTTTACGCTCCCGCGCGCTGAACGTGAACGAAAACCAGATTGTCATCGGCGCGGGCGCGGAATATCTGTACGGCGTGATTGCCGAACTGCTCGGCACAGGCAGAATTTACGGCACGGAAAGCCCCGCTTACGGGCAGATCGCACGGGTGTACGCGGCGAAAGGCGCGCAGGTGCGGCTGCTGAGAATCGGCGCGGACGGCATTTTATCGGGCGAGCTTGCCGCAACGGACGCCGACGTGCTGCACGTAACGCCCTACCGCTCCTACCCCACGCTTGCCACCGCCACGGCGACGAAAAAGGCGGAGTACCTGCGCTTCGCCCGCGAAAAAAACGGCTATGTGGTGGAGGACGATTACCTTTCGGAATTTTCGCCGTATGCAAAGCCCGCCGAAACGCTGTTCGGCGCAGACGAGGCGGGACGCGTGATTTACGTGAACACGTTTTCGAAAACGCTTTCGCCCGCACTCCGCGCGGGGTATATGCTGCTGCCGCCCGCGCTTGCCGTACGGTACGAAGAAGAACTCGGATTTTATTCCTGCCCCGTGCCCGCCACGGAACAATACGTGCTGGCGGCGTTGCTTTCGGACGGCAGTTTCGAACGGCACATCAACCGCCTGCGCCGCAGAATGAGAAACGCAATCGACAAAAACAAAACGGAGGGAACGATATGAAAAACGCAACGCCCGAAACACAAACAGCGAAACACGGCAGAACGCCGCACGGACAGATACACAACATTCCGCCGCTGTATAACGAGCACAGCCGCAATCTGATTCTGGGCAGTTTTCCGTCGGTAGCTTCCCGTGCGGAAAAATTTTTCTACGCGCACCCGCAGAACCGGTTCTGGAAAGTGATTGCGGCGGTATTTTCTTCGCCCTTGCCCGCCACGGTGGAAGAAAAAACGAAACTCATTTTAAACAACCGTCTCGCTTTGTTCGACGTGATAGCAAACTGCACGATTTCGGGCAGCGCGGACGCTTCCGTTAAAGAGGTAACGCCCAACGATTTAACGCCGATTTTGCAGACGGCGCGCATCGGGCGCATCTTCGTAAACGGCAAAACCGCCGAAAAATACTACCTGAAATACCTTGCGGAAAAAACGGGAATGCCGTGTATCTGCCTGCCTTCCACAAGCGCGGCGAACGCCTCGTTTTCGCTGGAAAAACTGATCGCCGCGTGGCGGATTATCAACGCATAAAAAAAACCTTCCCGCTTAAGAGAAGGCTTTTTGTATTTCTCAATGCGCCGTTTAATCCGCGCGCCCCTATATATTACGCCAACGTGATGCGGTCGGAAACGGAGCGCACCAGAATCCCCCGCTCTTCGCCGTACGCCACGCACGAGCGCAAAAACGCTATGAACTGTTCCGTGGGGCGCTTTACTTTATACACGCCGCAAACCAGCGAGGTAAGCTCGTCGAAATACAGGCTCACCCTGTCCTCCAGCGCCGCGCGGATTAAAAACAGCGTTTCTATCGCCGTGAAATCCTGCTCGCCGTGCCGCAGGCACGGTTCGTTTTCCACACGGAATTTCGGCTGCGTAATCACGCGGTCGTTTTTATAGTAGTAATCCACGCCCGCGGCGCGTTCCTTTTTAAACGCGCACGAATCGATCAGCGCGTTTAAGCGTGCGTCTATCCTTGCGCCGGATTTCGCGATGCCGAACGTGGTTAAGCACCGCGTTTTTAAAAATTCGCGCGAAATCGGTTCTTCCGCGGCAACGATTTCTTTCAGGCGCGCCGCAATTTCCGCGTCGTGCTCGCCGCCCGTAACGAACGCCGCCGTTTCTCCGCCCGCAGCCGCCGTAACCGCCGCCGCGCGGTAATTTTTCGCATAGCGCATAAAGCCCTTGCTCTTCTTTTCGCTGCCCGTCAGCCTGTCGAGCGCCTCTTTCACGCGCTTGATTTCGCGCTTGGGATTGTTGTAATAGTTTACGCAGTTGATGCGCAGCACGTTCCAGTTTGCGCGTTTGAGCGCCTGCACCTGCAAGACGTTTCTGTCCTTCACCGAAAATTCGTTGTTCGCGTCGCAGAGGATTGCCAGAATAAACTCGTGCTTGTTCTTCGGGTCTACCACCGCCACGTCTATTTTAAATTCGCTGGCGCCCACGTCGTAACGGCATTCGTACCCGTACGAAGAGAGTTCCGCCGCGATGTATTTGCCGATGCTTGCGCCGCCCGACGCATTGCCCGCCGCGCCCGCGCCGCTCTTTACCGCCAGCGAAGTTTTGCCGCGTTCCGCGAATTCGAGGAAGCTCTTCAAGCCCGCCACGCCCTTCGAGGAGGTTTTCGCAAGGTCGATCATGCCCGAAGTCATCGTGGAAAACACCAGCATTTCTTCGCGCGCACGGGAAACGGCTACGTTCAGCCGCCGCCAGCCGCCCGCCTGATTCAACGGTCCGAAATTCAGAGAAACTCTGCCCGTGGCGTCCGGTCCGTAACACACGGAAAACAAAATCACGTCGCGTTCGTCGCCCTGCACGTTTTCGAGGTTCTTCACAAACAGCGGTTCTTCCCGTTCGTACGCCGCGCTTTCCAGCTTTTTCGCCGCTATCGCTTTCGTAAGAAGCTTTTCTATATCTTCCTGCTGCGCGCCCGAAAAAGTTACCACGCCCATGCTGGAACGGCTTAAAATCGGGTCTTGCAGCCGCCGCACAACTTCCGCAACCAGCGCTTCCGCTTCCTTTCTGTTACGCTTGGTGAATCCGCGATCGTACGTGCCGTCCACCTGAATGAATTTCACTTTGGAATCCAGCGCGTCCGGCGAAGGGAAGGTGCAAAGGCGGTTATCGTAATACATATTGTTGGAAAACGCGATGAGCGATTCGTGCTTGCTGCGGTAGTGCCATACCAGATGCCGTTCGCTCATGCCGAGGGCAAGGCAATCGTCCAGCACGCTTTCCAGATCTTCGTTTTCCAGATTATCCTCGTCCACGTAGGCGGAATTAAAGAATTCCGTAGGCGGCAGCTGCTTCGGATCGCCCACTACCACCGCCGATTTCGCGCGGGCGATCGCGCCCACCGCCTCTGCCGTGGTCATCTGCGAGGCTTCGTCGAAAATCACCAGATCAAACGCGTTTGCTTCGGGCGCAAGATACTGCGCCACCGTGGCGGGACTCATCAGCAGGCAAGGGCATACCCGCTTCATCAGTTCCGGCACTTCCGTAAACAAACCGCGCACGCCGCTGCCGCGCAGCTGCGTTTTCGAAAGCCGCGAAAACGCCGATACTTCCACGCTCAGCGCCCCGTAATCGCCGCTTTCGTCTTTCGGCAAACGGGAGATAAGGTCGGCGCGGATTTTTTCCCGCGTGAGCGCCGAGAAGTTTTCCCACGCCACGCGGAATTTTTCCACCGTTTCTTCCAGCGTGCCCACCGAACAGCGCGCCAAATCGGGGTCGGCGGGGATATTGATGGCAAGAAAGTTCTGATACACGTTCTTTTCAAAGCCCGCCAGTACGTTCGCACCCGTCAGCTTGCCGCTTTCCAGCGCCTCGCCGATAAAGCTGCAACCCAGTTTTTTCAGCTCCGCCACCGTCTTTTTGTACATACACCAGTTGGCAAGCATATCGAGGTTATCGATAAGCGCGCTGGCTTTCGAATAGAAATAGTCGGGCACGTCCTCGCGCGAAATCTTGTTTTCGTCCGCGTTCACCGCCGTAAGAAAACTCTTTTTCGCCGTTTCGAACGAATCCGCCGCCTTTAAAAATCCTTCCAGCACAGGCGCCGTAAAATTGTTCTTCGCGCGGATACAGGTACCGTTGAACGCGTCCGGATTGTAATCCATGAACACGCCCGCGCACCTTGCGTGAAGTTCGTTTAAATCGCGCATGTAATCGCCGCGTTTCTTCCACGAAACGTTGCGGTTCCTGTCGGTAAACGCCTTGGCGGGCGCCGTGCCCACCACCGTCTTTTTTACCTCGTAAATTTCGGCGACCACCTGCAAAAACTTGTTTACGTCGTCGCCGTCCAGATCGTGCTTCGCGGCTTTCAGAAGCCGTTTGCCCACGGCCGCGGCGGTTTTATCCGTGCGGTAATCCCCGCCCGCGGCAAGATAGGCGGAAAGTTTTTCGTATTCCTTTTCGTCCGGTTCCACCAGCGTTTTAAAATGCGAAAAATAATATTCGAGCAGCTCGTCCAGCCGCCGCGAAGCGTTGAAAAATACCGAAAATTCCGCTTCGGAAACGCCCGAAAAATACTTGTTGTACGCGCCGGAAAGCAAATCCCGCGCGATGCTTACCAGTTCGTCCGTTTTGCGCTGCGTAACGGCGGAAATCTTCTGGCGGTACAAATCGAGAAACAGCGCGAGATACGAACGGAAATGCCGTATTTCCGTAACCACCACTTCGCCCGCGCAGTAAATTTTATCGCGCAGTTCCCCCGAATATTCGGTAACGTTTACGTTTTCGAACGGAGAATTAAACACGCCGCCGCATTCTTTCGCCGCCGCGGCAGCCGATAAAATACGGCTTTTGCACTCTTCCAATTTGCTTTCGGTAAGCGTATCGTAAAACGCGTTTTCGATGTTCAGGACGTCGGGCGCGTCTTTGTTTTTTTCGTACAGAAGTATCGCCTGATACACCGAAACGCCCAGCCGCCGTTTTTTGTGCAACGCGCGCATCGGCGCTTTCAGTTCTTCCCTGAGCGCCACCAGCTCCGCCGCTTTCGGAGTTAAATCTTTCGCTTCCTCCGCGTTTTTCAGCGCCATCGTGCTTTCGATGCGGTGCAGAATGTCCCCTTTGTCCGTCTTGTTGGAATGCAGTTCCAGACAGAATTCGCCCAGCCCGATATCGTCCAGACGTTTTTTCACCACGTCCAGCGCGGCGCGCTTTTCGGCGACGAACAGCACCCGGCGGTTATCTTCCAGCGCGTTGGCGATGATGTTCGTAATCGTCTGGCTTTTGCCCGTGCCGGGAGGTCCGTGCAATACGAAGCTTTCGCCCGTGCGCGAAAGCGCGATCGCCGAAAACTGCGAACTGTCCGCCGGCAGCGGAATCAGCGTGTCCGCGGGGTCGGCTTCGTCCTCTTCTTTGGCTTCGGGGTGCTGCGGGCGGCTTGCGCGATGGGTAATCAACGCGGAAACCAGCTCGTTTTTGGAAAATTCGTCGATGCGCGTACGGATGTCGTGCCACATCAGATACCGCTGGAACGAGAACGCCGCCACGTACGCGTCTTTCGTAACGCCCCAGCCCTTCATGCCCGCCGTTTCGGCGAGAATGATGTTGATCAGTTCGGAAATTTTATGCCGCGTAACGTCGCCGCCCAAAGCGCGCACGTCGATATTAAACGCCTGTTTCAGATATTCGAGCAGCGTGGTGTTCACGAAATACTCTTCTTCCGAATATTCCAGCGAAAAATCTTCGTTGCCTTTCGCGCGGCGGATTTCCGCAGGGCACAAAACCAGCGGCGCGTACCGCACCTGATTATCTTCCTTGCCCGTGTAACGCAGAAAGCCCATGGCAAGATACAGAATTTTCACGCCCGTTTCTTCGCCGGCTTCGCGGTTGCGCCTAAACAGCCGCGCCGCGCTTTCCGCAAGCAGTTTGTCGTCCGTCTGCACCCGCGCGATGCCGCGGCGGTTTTCAAGGGAAAACAGTTCCTTCTGCGAATCGCTCGCTTCGCAGCCGAATTTTTCCGTTTCCGTCGCCCCGCCTTTCAGACAAAGGCTTTTTTTATCCGCAAACGCCGCGTATAATTCGTCCGGCTCGGCGCAGCAAAGATGCAGCGCGTTTTTACCCGTGAAATTTAAAAGCGCGTTCTTGTTCGTTAAATCGAGAAGCCGCCGTTCCCATTGCTTGTTTCGCGGCAGCTTGCCTTCCAAGCCCAGCTTTCCCCGTTCGCAAAGAGGCGCGGGCGCGGCGTCGTCGGAAGAATCTTCGCTTTTTAAAAGCTCGTACCCTTTCACCGTTTTTCCGCGCATCGGCAGCGGAGCTATCCCGCCCAGACGGCAACGGCGCACGTCCGTGAAATACTCGTAATACCCCGCGCGGAGCTTCTGCATAAAGTGCGACTGCGACGAAGTAAACGCCGCGTTGCTGCCCTCAAACAGGTCTTTCACGTCGATGAACGCCAGCGAATTGATGCCGTCGGAAGCGTATTTTTCCACCGTTTCTTTATCGTCGGTAACCGTATCGGCAAAGCAGGTATCAAGCAGCCACACGCCCACGCTCGCCTCTTTTTCGCCGATGGCGATCACGGGCGAAAGCCTGGCGCTTTCCAGCGCGGCGGCGCAGAGGACAGCCAGTTCGAACGAAGTGGCGCGCCGCGATTTCAGCGCGGAAATTTCGCTTACCGCGCGGCAGGGCTGCGTTAAATCCGGCGCCGCGTCCTCTTCGATTTCGTATTGTTTGACGGCGGAAAACACCGCCGCGAAAATTTTGCGCACGGCATTTTTATCCGCCCCCGCATAACCGTATAAATCGGCGGATTCGTCCCATTTTTTCAATCGCTTTCCCGCGTTTTCCAGTATTCTGGCGCAATCGGAAAGCCGCGGCCGCACGAAAGCCGCCACCCGTTCGGCATTGCCGCTCAAGCCCTCCCAGTAATCGTACGGCAGCGCCGTAATCTGCTTTTCGCCGCTTGCGACTTCCGTTTTATCGATTTCCGCAGAAAAATGCACCGTCGATACGAAAAGTTCGTTGTTTTCGGCAAGCGTCAGCGGAGAAAACAAGCCGTTCACCGATACTTCCGCCGCGCTTTCGTAAGGCACTTCCACGGTGGTTTCGTACGGCACGGCAAGATTTTTATCGTCCCACACCTTCAGCGTAACGGTTAAATTTTCGCTGTACGAATTCTGCAGACGGAATTTCGTTTCCGTCTGCAGGAAATAATCGGCATATCCCGCGTAATCGGGCATACTCGCCGTTAAAGTGATCGCCTCTTTTATCGCGTTCGCTTTCTTGTTCGCCGCCATAACGTCTCCTTTTCACCCCCGTTTCGCTCGTTTCTGCCTTTACCTGCTTTGTGCGCGTACCGCGAAACGAAACGACTCTTACTGTTTTGTTTCTATTTTACCACTTTTCTTTAAAAAATGCAACCGCTTAAAAAGCGGCTGCCAAAACTTTTGTTCGATTTTTTCCCGCGAGGACGATCGCCCCGCTTATTTTTCACCGTTCCCGTCGGTATGATTATCGTTTTTTTCGTTGCTGTTTTTCTCTTCTTCCCGCAAAGGCGCGTTCAAATCGCCGTCGCATCCGCTTTTTTCGTCGCCGGAACCGGCGGCAGTGCCGTCGGTTGTACCGCCTTTTTTGCCGTTATTTTTCAAAGAGCCTTTTTTCTTCATAATCAGAATCGCTGCGATCCCCGCCGCGCCGAGCAAGAGAAACAAAGGCAGCCGTTCGAAAAAGATCCGCCATTGCAACTCCGAATTATACAATACGTCGTAAAGAATATAAATCGTCAGACCGATTAAAAACACCGCCCAGCCCAGACAAGCTTTCAATTTTTTCCAAAGTTTCTTAAAAAAATTTTTCACGGATTTCTCTCCAATAAGTATATTATATGATCCGAACGCGATTTTGTCAAGCCTATCCGTTATATTTTCTTTGTCCGCCGCCTATAATAATATGAGAAGTTGCAAGATCGGAGGCGGCGTTTATGAAAAAAATTCTTTTCACGGGCGGGGGCAGCGCGGGGCATACGGTACCGAATCTCGCGCTGATTTCCCATCTTGAAAAACACGGCGGCTACACGCCGTATTACGCGGGAACGGGCGGCATCGAAAAGCGGCTCGTCGCGCCCTCGGGTATCCCGTTTTACGAAATTTCCTGCCCGAAACTGGTGCGTTCGTTCACGGTAAAAAATTTAAAAATCCCGTTCGAACTTGTAAAAGCGGTACGCGCCGCGCGGGAAATTCTGCGCGAAATCCGCCCCGACCTTGTATTTTCCAAAGGCGGATTCGTTTCTCTTCCTTTCTGCCTTGCCGCGCACAAAGAAAAAATCCCCGTGCTCACGCACGAAAGCGATTTGTCGCCGGGGCTTGCCACCCGACTTGTGGCAAAAAAGTGCCGCTACGTGCTTACTTCCTTCCCCGAAACCGCAAAAAAATTCAAAAACGGCAGATTCACGGGTTCGCCGCTCCGCGAAGAACTCTTCGAAGCCGCACGTAAAAAAAGAAGCGGGAAAAACGGCAAAAAAACGCTGCTTGCCTTCGGCGGCGGTTCGGGCGCGGCGGCAATCAACAACGCGATTTTTCAAAATCTCGACGAGCTTACCTCCCGCTTCCGCGTGGTGCATATTTTAGGCGAAAAAAACATAACTGCCGCCCCCGTCCGCCAATCGTATACGCCGCTTGCGTACGCGGAAAACATGGGCGAGGCGTACGCGGAAGCCGACGTGGTGCTTGCCCGCGCAGGCAGCAATACCCTCTTCGAAATCGCCGCGCTCCGCATTCCCGCGCTGATCGTTCCGCTGGAAAAAGGCAGCCGCGGCGACCAGAAAGAAAACGCCGAATATTTCTTTTCGAAGGGATTGATATCCGTTTCTTCGGAAGCCGCCCTCGCCGATTCCCTCTGCGCGAAATTAGAAGCGGTACTTGCGGACGAGGCGATGAAAAACGCCCTGAAAAACAGTCCGTTCGCAACCGGAGGAAACCGACGGATTTTCTCCGTCATCGAAGAGACTCTCGGAGTAAGAGAAAAATGAGCGGCGATTACAAACCGCGATACCTGTACGAAGCGACATATGCGCAAACGTGCGATTGCGCATACGACCGCGTTGCCGTTCGCGCGAAGCATGCAATAAAGCGGAAAAAAAGCAAAAAGCGCAGAATCCTGCGCGCGGCGTGCATCGTTACCGCCGCGCTTGCCGCCGCCCTCGTTTACTTTCAGACGAACGTAACGCGCGTGCTTATTTCCGTCAGCGAAGCCGCCATGCGTTCCGCCGCCGTGGAAGCCATCAATTCGGCGGTGTATAAAACGCTGGGCAACAACCGCTCGTACGAAGAACTGGTAAAAATCGAACGCGACGAAAACGGCAACGTATCGGCGCTTTCCGCCAACGCGCTGAAAATCAATAAAATCGCGCGCGACACGGCCTCGCTTTCGCAACGCATTCTGCAGGAATCCGGCGAAAACGGCGTGATGATTCCGGTCGGCGCGCTCACGGGCATCGAAGCGCTGGCGGGCGTGGGAAAGCGCATCAAAATCGATATTCTGCCCGTCTGTTCGGTAGTGTGCTCGTTTTCTTCGGCGTTCGAAAGCGTGGGCATCAACCAGACGAAACATTCCATTTATTTAAACGTGGTGGCGGATATCAGCATCGTAATGGCTTCGCGCACGGATAATTTCGCCGTACAGACGGACGTGCTTGCGGGCGAATGCGTGATTGTGGGGAAAATTCCCGAAACGTATTTTCAGACGGATCTTTCGGGCAGAACAAGCGGCTTGTAATTTCTTCGCCGAAGCCGTGAAAACAAAGCAAAAACAATTCCGGACCCCGAGATTGCCTCTCAGAGTCCGGAATTTATGATTATATTGCCTGTTTTTTAAACCGCTCCACTTCTTCGTCCGTGCCGAACACGTAATGCAAACCGCCGAGAGGGTGCATTTCGCCCGTGTTATAATCCAGTCCCGAAGAATAATAATCGTACGCGACCGCCTCGCGCTTTTTTTCCGCAATCGGGTTCGGACACGGAATCGCCGAAATCAGCGAACGGGTGTACGGATGCACGGGATTTTCGAAAATTTCCTCCGTGGTGCCCGTTTCCAGAAGATGCCCGAGGTGCAGCACGCCGATTCTGTCCGAAATGTACTTCACCATGGAAAGATCGTGCGCGATGAAAAGGTACGCCGTGCCCGTTTCCGCCTGAATATCTTTCATCAGATTCACCACCTGCGCCTGCACGGATACGTCCAGCGCGGAAATGCACTCGTCGGCGATAATCAGTTCCGGGTTCATAATCAGCGCCCGCGCAATGCCTACGCGCTGCCTCTGCCCGCCCGAAAACTGATGCGGATAGCGGTTGAAATGTTCGGGCGCCAGCCCCACTTTTTTCAGCATCTCTTCCACCCGCTCCGTGCGTTCGGCGCGGGTTTTGCACGCTTTGTGTATATCCAGTCCCTCGCCGATAATATCCCCTATGCGTTTCCGCGGATTCAGCGAAGCCATGGGATCCTGAAAAATCATCTGCATTTTCGTACGCAGAATTTTCGTCGTTTCCGCGTCCGTACGCCCGGTAATATCTCTGTCTTTGAAAACGATTTTCCCCGCCGTGGGGGTATAGAGGCGAATCACGCTTCTGCCTATCGTGGATTTTCCGCTGCCCGATTCGCCCACCAGACCGTACGTTTCGCCGGGGTAGATGTCAAACGAAACGTTATCCACCGCGCGCACCGTAAAATTGCCGTTCACGCGGAAATGCTGTTTTAAATTTTCCACCCGAAGAATCGGCGCCGCCTTATAATCCGCCATTTTCCGTCGCCTCCTTTTTCATTTTCTCCACCCGCGCTTTCAGTTCCGCGGGCATTTCCGTTTTCGGCGCGCGCTCGTCCAGAAGCCACGTCGCCGCATAGTGCGTGTCGCTCAGTTTAAACATCGGCGGTTCTTTCTTTTCGTCGATTTTCAGCCGATACGCGTTGCGCGGCGCAAACGCGTCGCCCGGCACTTCGTTTAAAAGATTCGGCGGCGAACCGGGAATCGTGTACAGCCGCGCGTCCGACGTGGTTAAATCGGGCATCGCCGATAAAAGCCCCCACGTGTACGGATGTTTCGGCTCGTAGAAAATCTCGTTCACCGTGCCCTTTTCCACAATTTTCCCCGCATACATCACGTTCACGTAATCCGCCACTTTCGCCACCACGCCCAGATCGTGCGTGATATAAATCACGGAAATTCCGCGCTCCTTCTGTATACGGCAGATAAGTTCCAGAATTTTTGCCTGAATCGTAACGTCCAGCGCGGTGGTCGGCTCGTCGCAAATCAGCAAATCCGGGTTGCACGAAAGGGCGATGGCAATCACCACGCGCTGCCGCATGCCGCCCGACAGCTGATGCGGGTACTGCTTCATGCGTTTCGCCGCGTCGGTGATGCCCACCTCTTCCAGAAGTTTTTCCGCCTTTCCGAACGCCTCCTTTTTCGTCATGCCGAAGTGCCACATCATGCCCTCCGCTATCTGCCGCCCGATGCGCATCGTCGGGTCCAGCGAAGTCATCGGGTCCTGAAACACCATTGCTATCCGCTTGCCGTTGATGTGCTTGCGCATCCAGTTTCTGTCCTTTTCAAGAAGGTTTACGGTATCGTCGCTGCCGTCCGCATGCGTATACGAAAATAAAATTTCGCCGCGATTGACTTCGGCGTTCGGCGCAAGAATGCCCATAATCGCCTTGCAGCTCACCGATTTACCGCTGCCCGATTCGCCCACGATCGCCACCGTTTCGCCGCGGTACAAATCGAAATCCACGCCGCGGATGGTGTGCGCCGTGCCCGAATTCGTACGGAAGGCGATATCCAGTCCGCGCACCGTTAAAATTCTCTTTCTTTCCGCCATTGCCGCAAACCTCCTTTCTTCGTTATTCCCGGCTTCCGCCGCTTACATATCCTTCATTTTCGGGTTCAGCGCCTCGCGCAGCCCGTCGCCCACAAGATTGAACGAAAGCATCAGAAGCGCCAGCACGATAATCGGCGGCACAATCTGATACGGGTGCGTGTTGAATACCTGAAACCCGTCCGAAATGAGCGAGCCAAGCGAACATTCCGGCAGCCGTACGCCCAACCCCACGAACGATAAAAACGCTTCCGTGAAAATCGCCGTCGGAATGGAAAACATCACCTGCGTAATCACCGGCCCCACGATGTTCGGCAACACGCCTTTGAATATAATCGAAACGTTGCCCGCCCCCAGCGTGCGGCTCGCCAGAATATATTCCCTGTCTTTCAGGCGCAGCATCTCCGCACGGGCGATGCGGCTCATGCCTATCCATTCGGTAATCAAAAGCGCCACGATAATCGCGCCCAGCCCCGGTTTCATCGCCAGCGACAGCAATATCACCACCACCAGCCGCGGAATCCCGCTTACGATTTCCGCCGCGCGCTGCATAATACCGTCCGTAACGCCGCCGAAATAGCCCGAAATCAGCCCGTAACTCATGCCGATAATCATATCGATCACCGTGGCGACCACCGCGATAATCAGCGAGATTCTCGCCCCGTACCAGGTTCTCGTCCAGATGTCCCGTCCCAGTTCGTCGGTGCCGAAAAAATAATACGCGTCGTTCATGCCGTTTTCAAGGTACTTGTTCACCTTCGTGCTTTCGCCCGTTACCGTGCGGATGGTTTCCCAGCCGTTCAGAAAGCCCAATTTTTCGAAAAACGGCACCCGCGGCGCCATATTCGTCGCCGAAACGTTCACTTCGTCGTAGCCGTACTTACTGAAAACCGGCACAAAAATCGCCAGCAATACGATGATTGCGATGCACACCAGCCCGATTACGGAAATTTTTCTGCCGAAAAAACGCGTACATACGCCCTTCCAATACCCCTGCGACGAAAAATTTTTATCCGTCGCAGCCTCTTCCGTTGCCGAAAACGTAAAATCGTCCGGAGCGAAAACATACTCTTTTTCTTCCGCAGCCGTTTCGTTTTTTGCCGCGGTTTCCGCGACAATCGTCTTTTTTCCGAAATTTTTCATGCTCCGTTTTCTCCTTTCGCCACGCGTACGCGGGGATCGATCAACCCGTATAACAAATCCACCGCCAGCATCACAACGATATACAGCGCCGAATACAAAAAGCTGATCGCCATGATGATGTTGTAATCGTTCGCCGATACGGCGTCCACCATCAGTTTGCCTATGCCGTCGATGGCGTAAATTTTTTCCACCACCAGCGCGCCCGTCAATAAGTCTACGATCAGCGGCGCCAGCACGGTAACGATGGGTATCAGCGCGTTTCTGAGCACGTGCCGCGCAATCAGCGCGTTGCCGTACAGCCCTTTCGATTCCGCCAGCAGAATATAATCGCTGTCCATCACTTCGCACATTTCGTTGCGCGTGAACCGGGAAATCGTGGCTACGGTGAAAAGGCTCAGCGAAATCGCCGGCATCACCGCCGATTCGAACGGGCGCTTCGGCGTGTATAAAACGGGCAGCACGCCTCCTTTCACGCCCAGAAGATTCATCAGCAGCATCATGAATACGTACGAGGGCACCGATACGCCCACAATCGAAAGCACGGTGCAGAACGTATCCATGAATTTATCTCTGTTCAACGCCGCCGTAATGCCGATGAAAAGCCCGATAACCGCGCCGATCAGCACGGACAGCCCGCCGATTTTAAACGACGTGGATACCCGTCCTTTCAATATCGTGGAAATGGGAATATCGCTGGCAAACGAATAACTGGTGCCGAAATCGCCCTTTAAAACGTTGGAAAAATAAATGAAAAATTGCGTGAGCAGCGGCTTATCCAGCCCGTACTTGGCGTTCATCGCCGCCTTCTGCGCCTCCGTGAGTTTTTCGGCGTTGTTGAACGGCGAGCCGGGCAGCGAATGTACCATGATAAACAAAAGCAGCAGTATAACAAACAGCGTCAGCACCGCCATTCCCAGTCGTTTCAATAAATATTTCGCCATCTTCGTTACCTCCGTTATTCCGCCTTTTCCGCCCCTGCCCGCCCGCGGAATTGTTTTCCGCAAGGGTACGACATCTCCGTTTAAACCCGCGCGGCGCCCCTTTCCGATAAGGCGCGCCGCGTTTTCGTATCATCCCGACGGATGAAAAATTTCACGTATCTCCGCCATAAAAATGGCTTCGGCTTATGCTTTTTTCGCGTTTTTGTACACTCTGTTCAGCGCCACCGGATGGAATTCCACGCCCGTTACGTTCGATTTAATCAGGTTCGCGTTGGACTTCGTGAACAGCGGCGCGATCACCGCTTCTTCCATCACGATTTTTTCCGCTTCGTACAACTTTTCCCAACGCTGTTCATAAGTGAGCGAACCGTCGCCGCACGCCTTGATCAGGGCGTCGTATTTCGCATTGCTCCACAGCCCGTAATTGTTGGACGTGCCCGTTATCCACATGCCGAAGTACGTCATCGGGTCGGCATAGTCCGGTCCCCAGCGGGTAAGACACACCTGATAATCGCAATCGTTCTGAATTTTGTTCAGGCGGTTTTTCTTCGTGGTCTGATTGATGTTGATCGTCAGCCCCGGCAAAGCCTCCTCTATCTGCGATTTCAGCATCTGCGCAATCTTGGGCACTTCGCTTCCCTCGTCGTTGCCCACAAGCAATTCAAGGGTAATCGCGCTCTTTCCAAGCTCTTCTTTCGCCTTTGCGAAATACGCCTGCGCTTTCGTTTTATCGTAGGAACATACGTCCTTATACCTTTCCTGATCCGCCGCGTAATCCTCGCCCTTATGCGCGCCCTCGGTGCAGGCGGCAAACTGCGGCGGGCAAGCCGTGTACGTAGGCAGCGAACCGTCCTTTAAAATATTGTCCGCAATCGCCTTTCTGTCTATCGCGTTGGTAATGGCAAGGCGCAGATTCTTGTTCTTCGTGGGGAAGCCGTCGGGATACCCCGTCGTGGTACCCTCTTTCTGTGCGAACGTAAGATACCACATATACCCCGCGCCCGTCGTTTTCAATTCGGAACTGCCCTGCACCTGATCCATCTGCGAACCGGAAACGGTTACGATGTCCAGCGTGCCGCTTGTGTACGCGCTGAGCGCGGAAGTGCTGTCGGTAAGCACCTGATAACGGATGCCGTCCAGCGAAACTCTGGCCGCGTCCCAGTACTTCTCGTTCTTTTCCAGTTCCAAAACCGAACCGCCCGCGCTGTAAGTTTTCAGTTTAAACGCGCCGTTCGCCAGCACCGTGTCCGCCGTGGTGGCGTATTTCTCCGCGCCCACCCGGTTGTAAAACGCCTCGTTTACGGGGTAGAACGTGGGGAAGTACATCAACGAAAGGAAGTACGGCACGGGCACTTCCAGCTCCACCCGCAACGTATCTTTATCCGTGGCGGTAACGCCGAGATCTGCCGTCGTGTACGCCGTTCCGTCCTCTTTCTTTTCGCCCTTTAAAATTTTATCCGCGTTCTTTATCTGGGCGATATCCGAAAACATATACGCGTATTCTTTCGCCGCGTCGCATCCGTGCCGCCAGCCGAACACGAAATCCTGCGCCGTGATTTCCGTATCGTCCGCCCACACCGCGTCGCGGATTTTAAAGGTATACGTCTTCGAATCGTCGCTCACCGTATAGCTTTCCGCCAGCGCGTTCACCGTGGCGCCGTCCGCGTCCATCTGCATCAGCCCGTCGGTAAACCCCGCGATCACTTCGAAAGATTCGCCGTCCGTCGCCACCTGCGCGTCTAAAGACTTCACAGACGTGCCCAGCATTACGTTGAGTACGTTTTCGTCCTCGTCTTTTTTGCCGCATGCCGTCAGAGATACGGCGAAGGTTGCGGCAAGAGCGCCCGCGGTTACCGTTTTCAGAAATTTTTTCATAGTCCTTTTCTCCTTTCTCGAAGTTTATAACCCGTAGCCTGAGTCCTGCGCCGACCGTTTTTCCGGCAAAGCCGCGATCGCCTTCCGCTTCGCTTTTTTCCGACCGTTCCGCCCCGCTACGTATTATTTGCATTTTTTCCGAAAACTAATACGTTCTTCGGAATATTCGTTTCACCGATGATAAAATAACGATAAGTTCGATTCAAACTAATATTTTAATCGGATTAAAGAATTATTGTTCCTTATTTTAGGGGATTTTTTACCGTTTGTCAAACGTTTCAACCCGTTTTTTCGATTTTTTACCGATACGAATATTTTATTATATCAATTTGTTTTTTCGATTGTTGTATTATTTTCAATCGACGTTATTACTTATATTATATTGTCCGCGTACAGACGCATGTGAACAGAACGAAAAAAAAATCTCTTTGCCGCATGAACGACAAAGAGAAAAAATTGTTTCGCCGCAACTTCCCCGCGGCAATCGCTCACGGCAGCACCGAGCGCGAACGATGGCAGGTAAAATACACAATCTGGCGGTCTTTCGAAAGCTCGCGCAGCAGTCGCGCCGTCTTTTCGAAGTGCGCCTCGTCCAGATGCACGAACGGATCGTCCAGCAACAGAAACGGCGTTTCGCGCCCCGCAAACATCTCGTCCGAAAGCGCCAGCCGCAAGCACAGCGCGCACACCGTACGTACGCCCGCGCTTAAATGCCCGTCCTGCCGCCGCGCGCCCCCGCGCGAAAACGAAAGGGAAAAATCGCGGTTCATGTACGTTTCCACGCCCAGCTCCTTTTCCAGCAGCGCCGCGTATTTCAGAAACCGCCGCCGCACCGGCTCGGCATATCGCTCCATCAGGGAATCGTCCGCCTGCCGCAATAATTCCGTCGTTTTGCGGTATATATTCAGCCGATACAGCGCGTCGTCCGTCTTTTCGCGGTTGATGGCAAGCTCCGCCTGTTTTTCATCCAGCCGCACCGCGGCGGCTTCCGCCTCTTCTATTTTCCGTTCCGCGGCTACAAGCTCTTTCCGTTTCGAGTTCAACGCCTCTTTCATCGCCGCAATCCGCGCCCGCGCGTTCTCCTGCGATAAGTATGCCGCGCCGTCCCGCATGCCGCCCTGCGCGCCGTTCGCCCGCAAGCCCGATTCGCGCAAATAATCCGCCGCCCGCCGCGCATACCGCGCCTCCTCTTCCGCATACCTTTGCGCCGCCGCAAGATCGCCCGACAAGCGTTCGATTTCCCGCGAGAGCGCCACGCCCGTATCCTGCGGAAGCCGCAGCCGCCGCGCCTCGAAAATCTCCCGGATTTCTTTTGTCGCCGCCGCGTAACTTGCCCGCAATTCGTTCTCGCGCCCCTCCGCGCCCGATTTTTCCGCCAACAGCTCCGCATACCGCTCGCCGTCCGATTTCAATTTCGCCAACCGTTCGGAAAAGCTCCCCTCCGTCAAACCGTACCGCAGGAAAAACCGTTCCAGCGCCTCGCCCGTCGCCCGAAATTCTTCCGCCGTCCGCACGCTTTTTAAGTCGTTTGCATCCCCCGGAACGCTTTCTCCTCTCTTCGGCTTTTTTACCGCGGCAAAAATCATAATTATCGCCGCAGCCCCGCACCCGCAGAACGCAGGCGCCGCGGAACCGAGTTTTTTACTCAGATACAGCCCGAGAACAATCGCAACAACAGAAGCCGCCGCGGCTAAAACAAACGCCGCTCCGCGCCCTCCGTTTTTGCGTTTTTCCGCGCCATACCCCGCAGGAATTTCTTTCTGCCGTTCGAATTTCGCGATTGATTTTTCCGCGTCCGCCAGCGTGGCGGCGGAAGGCACGCCCGCGCGGAAGCGCGCCGAAAGCTCGCCCAACCTGCCGCTTCTCGCCTGCGAAAACCCCACGCCCGAAAGTTCGCCGGAAATCCGCGCGATCGCCGTCTGCCCGTAGCGCAACCGCCCGATTTCCTTTTCCGTAACAAGCCCCGCGGGGTATCTCGCGGCGATTTCCGCGCGTTTTTCGCCCGCCTCTTTCGCCTGATTTACAAGTTCCTCGTATCTGGCGCGCTTCTCTTCCAGCGCCTCCTGCCCCGAAAGCGAAGTTTCCGCTTCTTCCGCCTCGGCGACGTCCCGTTTCAGCCGCGCCCGTTCCGCGTACAAATCGTCCGCCGCACGAGCGACTGCTTCCAGCGCAAGCATTTCTTCGCCGATTTTTTTCCGCTCCTTATCCAGCCTGAAAAGTTCGCTGTCGGCGTTTTTTCTGTCGCCGCAGATTTCCTTGCGCCGTTTTTCCAGAATCTCAATCGCCGCCGCGGCGTTCCGTCCGCCCGCCGTGCCCTCGGCAATCGCGCCCAGCCTCTCTTTCATTCCGTCCGTCGCCGCAATTTCCGCCTCGCGCGCGTCGAACGTTAAGGCACGAATAAAAGCCTCTTCGTCCAGCCCGAATATCTCCTTGCCTATTTTATCGCCGTCCGCCGCGATTTCCGCACCGTTTTCGTAGTATTTAAACGTATCCCGCGTCGCCGTTTTTTCATCGAAAAACCGTTCGATTCTGCACGTTTTTCCCGCATGGAAAAACGTAAGCGAACCGCCGAATCTGCCTCCGGAAAACGGATAAAAATGTTCGCGGTCGCCAAACGAAGTATCGTTTTCCCGCCGCGATTTCATGCCGTAAAACATCACGCGGATAAACGAACAAAGCGTGGTTTTTCCGTACCCGTTCGCCTCGTTGAACTGCTGCAAAGCGCCGCCGAAGTCTATCCGCCGCCCGCCCGTGAGATTTCCGTAATTTTCTATTTCAAGATATAACAGCTTCATCGTTTCAAAGCTCCGCCGCTCCCCGTTCCAGCGCGCCGATTCCAAGCCGTATCGCCGCGTCTTTTTCTTCCGCGCTCATATCCGTGCGAGAAAGAGTCAGCCGCACGAACTCTCCTTTCAGCGAGTTTTCCTTCGCGATCTCCGAAAAATCGCATTTCGCCCGCGTTTCGTCTTTCACCGTTACGAAAAAGTATTTCCGTTCCAGCGCCTCGCGCACCGTTTTTTCCAGCGCCGGCCGGTCAAATCCCGTTTCGCCCGTCAGCACCACCCGCAGCAAATCTTTCTCCCGCGCGGTAATCTGCCGTTCCGCAATCCGCCGCGCGTCGAAATCGTCTTTCGCCGCCGATACGTCTATGCGGTATTCTTCCAGCCTGCGTATCGAAGAGGGAACAAACCGCGAGGAAATCACGGCGCGCCCCGCGGCGTTTCTGCCCGTTTCCAGCAGAACAAACCCCTTTTCGCCGCATTCGTCGTACCCCCTGCCTTCCAGACACCCGCTGTACGCGTATACGCCTCTCTCGTCCAGTTCGCCGCGCGCGTAGGTATGGATATGCCCCAGCGCGAGATAATCGATGTTTTTGCCTTTCAGCCGCCTTAAATCGATCTCCCCGCGGATATCCCCGTGCAGCGTTACGATGTTTGTTAAATCTCCCCGCAAAGAAAGCGAAGAATACAGCCGCTCCGCGTTGTTTGCGGTAAATTCCGCGCCCGTAACCGTTACGGTTTCTTCCGCACCCGCGCTATCCCGCCCGCGCAGCGCGTACGTCGTCCACTCCCCGCCGAACGTTTTCAGATTCGGCAGATCCTCGCTGTACGCGCCGTTCTCTTTCGCGTCGTGGTTGCCGCGCAGATAATAAAAACAAATGCCGGGATAACTTGCCGCCGCGTCGTAAAACGTGCGCTTATCCCGCAGCGACGGGCGGTCGGAATCGAACGCGTCCCCCGCGATGATTACGGCGCTGACGCGGTTTTCGTAAGCGAATTTCAGCATGTTTTCAAACGCCGCGCGCACCTCTTTTCTGCGGATTTCCGCCTTATCGGGCGGCAGTTTCGCCTGTATTTTCGAACCTAAATGCAAATCTGCGCAATGAATGATTCTCAAATTTTCCACTTCCTTTTTCCGGATTCCGTTTTTATTATACTCCCGCCGCAAAGCTTTGTCAAGGAATCGCCGCATCTTTAAAAAAGCGCCGCAATGATTCGGATTTCGAATCGAAAATCCGCGTTTTTTCGTACAGAACTTTGATAAAAACGTGAAAAATACGCATATTTTTGCTTGACAAACGCCCGGAATACGGGTATAATAGCAGAAAATCAAGCAAAAAAAACCGCCAGAAACGGCACAAAAAAGGGTTAAAATGCACAATTTTGCAGGCAAAAACGTCATTATTAAGCGAGTCGAGGTCGTCATTATTCAGGGCGTACCCCGTTTTTGCCGTACTTGATTTTTTCTCGGTTCGACCGACAGAAAAAAACGGAAAGCAATCACGAGGTAGTCTTTACGGCGACCTCGTTTTTTTATTCTTTTTCGCTTTCCGGAAAACCCGGCGGCGCGCCGTTATAAAACAGCATCCGAAAATCCGACATTAAATTTTAAGGAGAACATCATCATGAAGAAAAGCACGTTTTTCAAATCGGCAAGCTTAGCCCTTGCCTGCGCGGCGGCAACGGCCGCTTTTTCCGGCTGCGGCAGCAAAAACTACGCGGAAAACAACACCGCGTTTTTTATCGGCGCCAGCGGACCTCTTACGGGCAGCGCCGCCTCCTACGGCATAGCCGTGCAGCGGGGCGCGGAACTTGCCGTGGAAGAAATCAACGCGAAAAACGAGGACGGCATGCGCTTTACGTTTGAAATCAAAGACGACAAAGCTTCCGCCGCCGACGTTCCCACCAACTTCGCGGCGCTGTACGAAAAAGGCATGCAGCTCAGCCTCGGCGCGGTAACTTCGGGCGCCTGCCTCTCTTTCAAGGGGCTTGCCGCCGAAAAAAATTTGTTTACGCTGTGCCCCTCGGCTACGGCGGACGACGTTACGAAAGACGCCGACACCGTGTTTCAGATGTGCTTTTCCGATTCTAACCAGGGCACCGTGGCGGCGCAGCAGTATTTCAACACCGACGCCGTTCCCGCAGGCACGAAGTTAGGCATCCTCTATTGTTCGAACGACGCCTATTCCAAAGGCATTTACGATACGTTCAAAGCGGCGCTGGATACTTCGAAATTTGCCGAAGTCGCCGAAACGTCTTTCAGAAACGACGCTTCCGGCAACCCGCCCACCGATATGAATTCGCAGGTGGAAACGCTGAAAAACTGCTCGTATTTCTTTATGCCCGTCTACTACACGCCCGCGGTAACGTTTATGCTTGCCGCCAAGGGGAAAATAGCCTCCGACGCGGTATACTTCGGCTGCGACGGCTTCGACGGCATCGATACTTCGGTGAAAGACTTCGATATTCACACCGTAACCCAGCGCGTTTCCATGCTTTCGCACTTCTTCTCCGGCTCCTCGGACGAAAAAGTTCAATCGTTCGTAACGGCGTACAAAAACAAATACGGCTCCACGCCCATTCAGTTTGCCGCTTCCGCGTACGACAGCGTTTACGCGATGTACGAAGCCGTTAAAACGGCGCGCGCCGAAGGCAAAGAAATTTCTTATACGACGGCGGCGGACGAGCTGGGCAGAACCTTAAGCGAAATTTTCCGTTCGGAAACATTTACGTTTAGCGGCATAACCACCGCGGGCGGCATCGCCACGTGGAGCGCGGGCGGCACCGTGAACAAGCGCGCGGAAATCGTTGTCATCAAAGAAGCCGACGCCTGAAATTTATCCGCTTTTATCCATTCAGATTTTTCACCGGGAAAACAAACAGATGATTGAATTTTTAACGACATTGATCAACGGACTCAGTCAGGGCGGCGTGTACGCCTTAATCGCGCTGGGCTACACCATGGTGTACGGCATCGGCAAAATGCTCAACTTCGCCCACGGCGACATCATCATGGCGGGCGGCTACACCGTTATGCTGTTCTTTTCGGCAATCGGATCTTTTTACGCCGCGATTGCCGTATGTATCGTGCTGGCGATACTCGCGTGCACGCTGGCGGGCGTAGCCGTGGAACGCTTCGCTTACCGCCCTCTGCGCGGCGCCTCTCCCCTCGCCGTTTTAATTACGGCGATCGGCGTTTCGTACCTTTTGCAAAGCGCGGCGCAGATGATTTTCGGCGTGGAGCCGGTAAACATTCCGCTGAACCGCCTCGGCAGCGTTACCATAGGCAAGCTTACCGTAGACGGCGCCGCCATCGTAACCCTGCTTTCCGCCGTAGTCATCATGGCGGGGCTTACGCTGTTTGTAAACAAAACGAAAACGGGCAAAGCGATGCTTGCCGTATCGGCGGATAAATCGGCGGCAACGCTTTGCGGCATCGGCGTAAACCGCATTATCATGCTCACGTTTGCCATAGGTTCGGCGCTGGCGGGCGTGGCAAGCTTTTTCATCGTATTAAAAACGCCTACGGCGGTAACGCCCACCATGGGCTCCATGCCCGGCATCAAGGCGTTTACGGCGGCGGTCATCGGCGGCATCGGCTCTATTCCCGGCGCCATGCTCGGCGGCGTGCTTCTCGGCGTAACCGAAAGCTTTTTAAACGCCGTTCCCTCTGTCGCCCCCTACACCGACGCCATCGAATTCGCACTGCTCATCGCCATACTTCTGGTGAAGCCCGCGGGGATTCTCGGCAAAACAAGAAAGGAGAAAGTGTGATATGCGCGGCGGAATCAAAGGCTATTTTGCAAACGTAAAGGAAAAATACAAAGTGAAAAACCACGCCGTATATTATATTCTCGGCGCGTTCACCCTTCTTTTTTCCGTTCTCTCGCTGACGGGCGGCTTGAAAATGAGCGACCAGCTGCTTCTGGAACAAATCGGCTGCTACGTAATTTTTGCCGTTTCTCTCTCGCTTGTGGTGGGTTTTCTCGGCGAACTTTCGCTGGGGCACGCGGGCTTTATCTGCCTGGGCGCTTACGCGGGTACCCTGTTCCGCAACAATCTTGCGGGCGGACTTACTTCCGGCGCGCCCTTGTTATCTCTTATCGTCGCCATGCTTTTCGGCGGCGTCGTCGCCGCGCTGGCGGGGCTTCTCATCGGGCTGCCCGCGCTGCGTTTAAAAGGCGACTACCTTGCCATCGTAACGCTGGCGTTCGGCGAAATCGTAAAAACGCTTTTCACCAACATTCCCCTGTTCGGCGGTCCGCTGGGGCTTTCCAACCGCCGCTACGATCGCGCCACTCTTTTCATCGTGATTTTCGTTACGGCGATTGCTTCCGTGGCGATCGTGAACAATTTTATCCGCAGCAAGCACGGCAGAGCGGTAACGGCAATCCGCGATAACGAAATCGCGGCGCGCGCCATGGGCGTAAACGTTACGTTTTACAAACTTGCCGTGTTTGTGCTTTCGTCCTTTCTGGCGGGGGCGGGCGGCGCGGCGCTTTCCGCATCTTCAACGCAGATTACCGCCGACGGATTCAACTATAATTATTCCATCAACATCCTCGTGATGGTAGTGCTCGGCGGCATGGGCTCGATCAACGGTTCCATTCTTGCCGCCGCGGCGGTAACGCTGATCAACGTGCAGCTGAAAACGGCGCTTTCCGGCAACCTCGCCGCGCTGAAAGATATGATTTACGCGCTGATTTTAATCGGAATCGTCATTTACAACAACGCGCCGCGCCTGAAGTCTTTCCGCGAAAAGCACAACCTGCGCCGCGCGGCAGAAAAGTTACGCGTCTTTTTCCGTAAACTGCTTTTCAAAAAGCCGCCGACGGACGACCCCGCCGAGGAAAAAGCGGAACCCGGCGACTGGAGCAACATCCCCACCAAAGTGCCGATGGACGCGATTTTATCCACCGACCTTTCCCCCGATACGGGCGGCGAAGCGGAAACGCCGGATAAACCCGGAAAAAGCGAACAGCGCAAAGGAGAAAAATGATGCCGTCGCAGCAGGAATATTTACTGGAAACAAAAAATCTCGGCATCTCTTTCGGCGGACTGAAAGCGGTGCAAAACGTGAATCTTCGCGTAAAAAAAGGTGCGCTGTACGGACTGATCGGTCCGAACGGCGCGGGAAAAACCACCGTTTTCAACATGCTTACGGGCGTTTATAAACCCACCGAGGGCGAATTTTATATCGACGGCGAAAATTTAACGGGACTTTCGCAGGCTGCCGTCTGCAAAAAAGGCGTGGCGCGCACCTTTCAGAACATCCGCCTTTTCAACAACATGAGCGTGATTAAAAACGTGCTGATTTCGCTTGCCAACCACCCGGAATACAAGTGCAATCTGTTGCAAAGCATATTCCGCACCAACCGCTACTACGAAACGGAAAAAGCGATGCGTGCCGAAGCGAAAGAAATTTTAGACGTGTTCGGGCTTCTGAACGAGCGCAACGTCCTCTCCTGTTCGCTGCCCTACGGCAAACAGAGAAAGCTAGAAATCGCGCGCGCGATCGCCACGCGCCCGAAGCTGTTATTGCTTGACGAACCCGCCGCGGGCATGAACCCGCAGGAAACGGAAGAATTGATGCGCACCATCGCGCTGATCCGGCAGCGCTATCGCGTTACGATTCTTTTAATCGAGCACGACATGAAGCTGGTAAGCGGCGTATGCGAGGAAATCACGGTGCTGGAATTCGGAAAAACGCTTGCGCAGGGCGATACGAAAGAAGTGCTTTCCAGCCCCGAAGTGGTGAAAGCGTATCTGGGAGAAGATTGAAAATGTCCTTAATCGAAGTGAACAATGCAGAGGTATATTACGGACCCATCCGCGCAGTGAAAGGCGTATCTTTCCGCGTGGAGCGCGGCGAAATCGTGGCGCTGATCGGCGCGAACGGCGCGGGCAAAACCACCGTTTTGCACGCGATGAGCGGATTGCTGCCCGTGCGCGGCGGCGAAATTTTCTATAACGGGCACAATCTTTTAAAAATGCCCGCGCATAAAATCGTGCGACTGGGATTAACGCAGGTACCGGAAGGCAGGCGCGTGTTTGCGGAACTTTCCGTAAAAGACAATCTATTGCTGGGCGCGTATACGCGGAAAAACAAAAAGGAAATCAAAGAAACGCTGGAATACGTGTTTGCGTTGTTTCCGCGGCTTTCTGAACGCGTATCGCAGGCGGCGGGCACGCTTTCGGGCGGCGAGCAGCAGATGCTGGCGGTGGGCAGAGCGCTGATGTCGAAGCCCGAAACGCTTTTGCTGGACGAACCGTCCATGGGGCTTTCTCCGCTGTACGTAAACGTGATTTTCGATACGATTAAAAAGATTAACGAACAGGGCACCACCGTGCTGCTGGTGGAACAGAACGCGAAAAAAGCGCTTTCCGTCGCGTCGCGGGCGTACGTGCTGGAAACGGGCAGCGTCGTGCGCGAAGGCACGGGGCACGAGCTTTTAAACGACCCCGCGATTCAGGCGGCATATTTAGGGCAGCAGGCTTCGCCTGTTTCGTAACAGACTGTTGCTTGCACGTTTGAAATTTGGCGACTGCCTTGCAGGCTTAGCCTGTTTCGTAACGGATTGTTACTTGCACGCTTGAAATTTGCCGACTGCCTTGCAGGCTTCGCCTGTTTCGTAACGGACTGTTACATTTACGTTTGAAACTATCTCAGAGCCTCGGAAACTTTGCATCAGAAAAGCCTTCCCCCGCGGGGGAAGGCTATATTTTTTTGCCTTATTTCTTGGCTTCCCCTTGGGGGGAAGCTGTCAACAAAGTTGACAGATGAGGGGCAGTTGCAATATCGTGTAAACTCATTCTTGCAGAAAACAAGTTGCCCCCCTCATCACCTTGCTTCGCAAGGAGCTTCCCCCGCGGGGGAAGCCTATATTTTTTTTGCCTTATTTCTTGGCTTCCCCTTGGGGGGGAAGGCTATATTTGCGGCAAAGAGAATCGCGGCTTGTTTTCTATATCTCCCCACTATTTTCGCAAAGTTTTTAAAAGCTCTTTGTCCTCCGCCGATACCCTGTACGAATCCCGGCATTTCGAAATCGCTTTATTCATCGTAAACTTATTCAAATGCGGCGCGCACGTCAGATACGCCAACGTTTTTTCCCGGAAGTGCGTGAAACACTCCGCTATCAGCCACGCGTTCGCCATATTCACGTAGTATTCCGTTTCGCTTTCAAGGCTGTCCGCCGCCCGCAGAATACCGTCCGTGTATTCTGCGAACGAGCTCATTTTCAGCAGAATAATCAGCCCCAGCCGCCGCACAAACGTGTGCGTTATATCTTGCAGACATTCCGTCGCGAAGTCGAAAAACAGCGGCTTATTCTCTTCCGTGAACGTAAATTTCATGCAGTCCGTCGCCGCCCAGTTGTCCGCCCGCCGCGCATACGGCAAAACGTAACGTTTAAATTCGGAAAAATCTTTGATTTTGCCGATCAGCTTGCCGCGAATCAGCACTTCCGTGTGATTTTCCCACAGTTCCAGCGCCAGAAATTCCCGCGCGTTCCCCCTTCCTATCTCCCGCACGATTCTGTCCGTTTCCGTGCACGGCACGGCAATCGCAGGCAGCGCCGTGTTCACGATGCGCCGTTCCCACGCGCCTTTTTCTTCGCCTTTGGAAAGCGTTTTCAGATACCGCGAAAATTCTTCGCCGTCCTCTTTCGTCCAGTGTTCTCTCGCAAGTTGCATGTTTCCTCCCGCGGTTCACGGCGCCGCGAAAAAATCGAAAATCGCATCGAAGTACCCGAACGCAACGCCGTCCTCCGAGCCGTAAATTTCGTGTTTCGCGCCCGCAAAGACTTCGAATCTGCAATTTTTCAACCGTTTCGAAAGCGCGATCTGCGGCTTTTTCAATACCAGCGTATCGTTTTCCGCCGCGGCGATAAATACGGGCGTTTCCACCCGTTCCGGCTCGCCCTTTTTTAATATCTGCTTCCCGGCGATAAGCGCATTGTACACCCACCCGTACGTGGAAGAATAATTCTGATAATCTTCGTGCGTGCGCTTGAACTCGTTGTATTCGTCAAACCGCGCCCGCGAAGTGCGCGCAGAATCTTCGAATTTTTCGTCGCCGGGATACGGCGAAGAAATAAACGCGCGCTTTTCCGATTTCCCTGTTATCACGGCGATTTTCATAAGCAGCCGCGCCAACCACAGAGGCACTTTCCCGGGATTCGGCACCACCATCGGCGAAGATAAGAACGCTTTTTTGAAAAATGCGGGCTGCCGCTCCATAAACAGCATACCTATCGCGCAGCCCATCGAATGCGCGTAAAGATATATCTCTCCCGTCGTTTCCGCGCGCACCGTATCGCAGAAAATTTCAAAATCGTCCGCATATTCCGAAAAACGGTCGATATGCGTCAGCGTTTTATCCGCCGTTTTGCGGTACGAAAGTCCGTGCCCCCGATGTTCGGGAATGTACACGTTATACCCCTCTTGCAGAAAATAAAAGGCAAGTTCGCGCCACTTTTCTGCCGATTCCGTAAACCCGTGCGAAATAATCGCCGTTTTTTGCGCCGCTTCCGCCCCGCCGTCGCCGCCGCCCGCGGCGTATTTTACGTAATGCAGCAAATTGCCGTCGTAGCCCGCAAAATAGCCGTCGTAACGGCGCGCGTTCAGGTACGGCAGCACCGTTTCTTTCATCCGGCGCGCATAATCCGCTTCGGAAACGTATGCCCGCTTTTCGCTCATTCTCCGCTCTCCTCCGCCGACGATTGCGCCGCATTTTCTTCCGCGGTTTCCGATTCCGCGATCTCCTTATTTTGATTCGCCGCGACGATGATATCCATTACCTGCTTTTCGTTATAAAAGAGGAACAGCACGGCGCCGATCAGGCAACACACCGTTGCCACAATCGCCGTGATACGATAGGAAAGCTCCGTCTGCGAAACGGTGATAGATGTAAACGCCAGCAACGCGATTGCCTGCCCCATCTTCATGGCAAACGTACGCGCCGCAAAGAACATGCCGTTGCGCTGTTCGCCCGTTTCCGCGGCGTCCGCTTCGGCGATATCCGCCACCACCGCCTGCGGCAAGATGCCTAAAATCGCCATGGGCACGCCCGCCATTACGGCGATCAGGTATCCCCAACCCATGCCTTCGCCGCAGAACACCGTTATAAGAAACACCGCGGCATACGCGAAAAATCCCGCCACGACGATTTTCTTTTTGCCGAATTTCGGCGCCAGTTTGTTCACCGCAGGATACAGGCAAAGGCTGACTACCGTCATAATCACCGTAAGCACAAACGAATTTCCCTCGTCCGCGTGCATCAGCCGCGTGATGTAAAACGCCAGCCCCGTCTGAAACAGCGTTACCGCAAAGAAATAGATGATGTCCGAATACACGAATCTGCGGAACTGTCTGTTTTTAAACGACTTGAACAGCGAGGAAAACGCCTTTGTTTTTACGGGCACCGACGCGATGTATTCGCGTTCTTTGATGCAGAACGAGGGCACCAGCATCGCGATAGCCGCAATCGCCGCAAGAATCGCTATCGCCAGCCGTACCGCGTTCGCCTCGCTCATCGAAGTGAACATCCCCGCCAGATTCGGCAGCAGATACGCCACCGAAAAGCCCGCGATATAGGTGAAAGAAATATACGTGGAAACGTTGATTCTGTTTTTCTGCGTATTTCCCAGCTCCGCGATGAGCGCGTTATACGGCGTGCAGTACACCGTCATGAACAGATAGAACAAAATCAACGTGATGAACAAAATCACGTCGTTCAGCGCCGTGTTCGAAGTCTGCGGCAGCGCAAATACCCCCACCGTGATCGCCGCGAACGGCACCGCGACGGCTTTCATGAACGGGATGCGCCTGCCGCCTTTGAAATTGCTTGCGTCCGACCATCCCGCGATCAACGGATCGGTAACGGCGTCGAACACGCGCCCCACCGCCGTGATGATACCGAACAGCGTTAAGCCGAGAAACAGCGGATTTGTAGTGATGTACGAGGAAAACACGGCGTTTTCGCCCGTATAATAATACACCATCCAGCTGCTGATGATGCCGGAAAGCAAGCTCCAGCCGAACTGCCCCACGGCAAAAATCCACAAGATTTTGTTCGTGATTTTTTTCATTTTTCACCCCGCGGAAATAAGTTTGTGCGTTTTGCGCGGATTACTTGCAAAACGGCGCCGTTCCGCTTTTCAGTATATCATTTTTTGCCGTGATTGTCAATGCGCGGCTACAATTTATATTGTTTTTTGCCGTAATTTTCCCGAAAAACGTTTGCAAAAAGAAAAAAAACGGGCTAAAATATCTGCAAGTGAGTAGCTTAATCGGCATAAGTCCAACTTTTCCCGGACTTACTCCGAATTTTTTGTTTTTCGGAGGTATACAAAAACTCAATGCAACAAACACCGCAACGCCAACCGCAAAACGGCATGGGCATGCAAAAGATCCCCGCGCTTCTCGTTTCGATGCTCGACGAATCTTCCGTCGTATCGAAGTCGGACGTAATTTCTTCTACGCAGACCGCGCTACATATCGCCACGCTCGGCTATTTGTTTATGGGGTGAGCGTAGCGATCCGGGGCGTGCTGCAAGGCTTCGGCGAAATCTGCACGCCGTTGATTATTTCCGTTTTGAGACTGATTTTCCCCACGCTGCCGCTCGCGTATCTGTTTACGCTATGCAAAAACGCCGCCGCAATGATATGGTGGGCGTTCCCGATTTCCGAAGTCGCCGCCGCCGTATCGTGCGTGTTTCTGCTGCGCCGCCTACACAAACAAATAAAAGCCACGCAAACGCTTTCGAACGACGCGCAAAATCATGCGCCCGATTTATAATATTTCCGCCGCTTCAAGTTTTTCAAGTTGTTCGGCAAAGCTTTCCAGACGGTTTTTATCCGTTTCAGAAAGCTTTTTATATATTTCAAGCACCCGTTTCGCCCCGCCTGCAGCGTTTTTCTTTTTCGCGCCATACACGTTTTTTTCATTGTCCGAGACGTTCTCGCGAAGCCTGCCGTTTAAAAGATAATCAACAGAAACGTTGAAAAACGCCGATAAGCTTAAAAGCGTTTCGATCGACGGCTCGCGCGCGCCCGTTTCCCACGAAGCCACCGTCGATTGAGAAACGTTCAATTCCCGCGCAAACGCCTTCTGCGATATTTCGTAAGATTTGCGCAATTTTTTCAGATTTTCGGAAAAACTCATTTTGTTCCGCCTTTGCCTTCGTCCGAAATCCCCTTGCAAGGCATTTTCGGCAAATGCTTTTTCTTCTATAATATATTTGCGCAAAAAAATCTCAAATACAAATATTTAAAATCAAAGAAATATCACGAAAAGTGGTTGACAACCACATTTAGTAATGATATAATAATTACAGTTAGCGATAATTTATCATCAAGGAGCGAGAAACGAAATGTTGGATTTAAAGAAGTACGACGGCGCGACGAAAAAGCTCACGATTGCGGAACTGATATTAAGCGCCGTTACGTTTTTCTTCATACTTTTTCTGTTTGTGTTGCCGTGTTTCAAGGCAAGCGTAAGCTTAGATGGCATAAGCTTGGATATTTTACTGTTGAAATCGGAAAACGCCGAGCAAAAAATCTTTTACGATAAAGTGCGTGAGGCATTGCGCGCCGAAATCGCAAACGGCAACGATCCCGAAATCGTTACGTTTTCGTTTTCGCTCGTCGAAGAAATCAGGCTGATGATCGGTATTTTAAAAAGCGGCACTCCCGGACCGGATTACCTGTTCAATATAGTTCTTTTCATTCCCGTCTCTTTGGGCGCAACCTATCTGTTTATGTGCGCATGCAATATCGTAAAAAGTTGCAAAAAACTTTTCGTCGATGACATCGGCAACGCAACGTTATTATTTTTCAACGATATAAAAACGAGCAGCGAAAAAAAGACGAAAAAATCCGCCTACGAACAATATCAGGCTTTTAACTTCGTGATTGTTATCGCTATGATACTGTTTGTTCTCCGTTCGTTAAGTTCGTTGGTTGAAATGCCTTCTTTTGTTTCGCACATTTCGGGCATTGCCGCCGCGGGGTATTTCGCGCTGCTGCTCGCCATAGTCGCCTGCGGCTTCAATTTTTATACGAATAAGCAAAAGAAAGCCTTGAAAGCGGAGCTTTTAAAAGCCGAGTACGAAGATCGCCGGACCATGGAAGCCGCGTTGCAACATTCTCCTTTCGATATGAACACCCCTGCCGGATACGCTTCGCAACAGAAGCAACCTCCTCTGCAATCGCAGATGCCGTACCCGCCGCAAACGCCGATGAACGGACAGCAAATACCAAGCGGGCAATCGTTGCCGCAAAGCTATCCGCAATGCGCGCAAAACAGGCAGACTTACTATCCGGCGCAAACATCTGCGCCCGTCGGTTACGCGCCGTATGCGCAAATGCCTGCCGCAACGCAACCGCAACCAACGGCGCAACCTTTCTGTGAAACAAACGCAAACGAAGAAACCGCTGCCCCCGCCGCGCCGAACGATACAAACAAACAGTAAAAAAAATCCCGACCTTGCCAATCAGCAAAGTCGGGATTTTCTCGGGTTATGAAAAACTTATTTTACGAAAATTTTCAGTGCCGAGCAAGCCGCCGCAACAACCGAGAACGCGCCGCCGAGGATCGAACCGATCGCGATTTTCAGATTGTCGCCGTCTTTCAGTGCGTCTACGATGTTTTTCACCAGAACGTTCAAGGTGCCGGAACCTTCGGAACCCGCCACGGAAACGTACGAAGCCGCGGTGAAGAAGAACACAGCCGCCGCCACGAAGCACGCCACGGCGATGATGTTCAGCAGGAACGATTTCTTGCTAAGCGCGGCAAGCAACGCAACCACAGCGCCCGCAAGCGCAAGAATATAAGGCAGCAGATTCATGATCGAGAAGTTAAGAAACTTCACTTCGCCGATAAGCGGATACGTTTCCGAATATCCGAATGCCACCTGCACGCCCGTATACTGAGCCAACACGTTTTCGCCTGAAACAAGCTCAACCGCATTCAAAAACATCATGCACACCGCAGCAATCGCGAAAAGCACCGCGCCGGCGGAAAAAACCAGCCCCAAAGTAGATTTTTTTCTTTTTTTAGCCATAACAGCCCTCCGAAAATGATAATATGTAACTTGCGTTACAAAACTATTGTATCATAATAAAAAGGAAAAATCAAATCATTTACGGCGTTTTTGTTCAAATTTTTTCAGTGTTAAACTTCGCATAAAAAAATTTGCGGACGCCTGTAAAAGTATCGCCGCCCTTTCCCGAACCGAAAAAGATAATCACCGCAAATGCGGATAAGCGGAAGTCAAAGATTACAGTTTCCGTCGGCGCTGTTACGGGCGGTTTGATTTATCTTTGTTTTCATTTATTTCGGTTTTCTCTTTATAGGAAAGCGATTCGTCCGCCGCGTTTATTGTTTCTCCGCCGGAAAGCGCCTCCAACTTTTTAAAAATTTTTTTCTGCATTTCCGATACGCTTTCCAATTTTTTATACAGTGCGTCTATTACAAATTCGCTTTTTAAATTTACGCGATAATCGTTTTCGGCGCGCTTTCTGTCCTTCACCTCCTGACGGTTCTGGCTCATCATAATCAAGGGCGCCTGTACCGCAGCGATACAAGACAGAACCAGATTCAAAAGAATAAACGGATATGCGTCGAATGCCTTTGCCGCAAGAAGAACATTCATCACCATCCAGATCACCATCACCGCGATAAAACTGAAAATAAACGCCCAACTGCCCGCAAACCTCGCCACGGCGTCCGCCGCTTTCTGCCCGAACGTTATTTTTTCTTCGCGTTCGTTTTTTTCGGAATTTTCCGAAACGTTGGTACTTAAAATTTCGCTCATCAATTCTTCGTCGGTCAGCTCTTTATCCGTGCTATGAAGAAGTTCCTTAATGATTTTCGCTTTATTTTTTTGAGTATTCATGCAACAAATCCCTTCTTTTTTTCGGTTTAACACCGTTTTATATTGCAATTATACTATAATTTCCGCCGCTTTGCAAGCGTTTTTTACGTTCAGAGTTTTCGGATAACGCAAAAAGGGAGTGCAAATCTTGCACTCCCTTTTTGCGCAATTGTTTCTGTTGCCGCTTTTCTTTCGCGTTAATTACCGCTTCGGTTCGCACCGCCTACCGTCGGCTCCGATTTCCGGTTTTATTTATCTTTTTTCGGAAAAGTAATCACTCGCCCGTTTTCGTCCGGTTTATCGTCCTGCCGCACGCCGTCCTGTCCGTTTTTCTTTTTCGACGGTTTTTCTCTGCCCGCCGCGCCGCCGCGCAAGCCGTCGTACACCGATTCCGTGCCGGACGCAAGCATTTCCATCACCGTTTCCAGATATTTTTCCCGCTCGCCCTGCGCCGTGATAAATACAATCTCTTCGAAATCGAACGAAGTAAAGCCGTCGCGCTTGCCGTTCGCGTTCACCAGACTCATCTGTACCGTGTCGAAATCTTTTTCCACAAAGTAGCCCGTCAGCTTATCCAACGTTTCAAAGCCCACCTCCGCGGTGCACAGCCACTTGTTTTTTATTGCCTGATCGATAAACGAAGCAAGCACGTCGCGCGCGGAAATCTTCGGTTCGCGGAATTCTTCGCCGTAGTATTCGAACACCCGCGCCAGCATAACGAGATATTCCGTTGCCACGTCCGCGCGGGCGATCTCTTCGATACGCACGCACGCCCAGCCGTCGAAATGCCCCGATGGCGAAACTGCCTGCATAAACAAAAATTCCTCGTCGGCGTTTTCCACAAATCCCGCAAAAAACGCTCCCTCGTCCTTTCCCGTCAACGCCACGGGCAGCCCCGATTTCGTAACTTTCTTAAAAAAATCCGACATACTTTCTTCTCCGTCTTATGCCAAGGCTTCACGCCGTCTCGTGCGTTCCGTCTTATGCCAAGGTTTCACGCCGTCTCGTGCGTTCCGTCTTATGCCAAGGCTTCACGCCGTCTCGTGCGTTCCGTCTTATGCCAAGGCTTCACGCCGTCTCGTGCGTTCCGCCTTTACCGCGTACGCCGCAGCGGCAATTTTAATCACGAAAAGCACCCCCGATTGCTCGTCGGAGGTGCAAATTCGCATTTTTCGCTTATTTTCGACGATTTCACGGAATCACTCCGCAAAACCTTACCGAAAATCAATCGCCGAAACTTACTTAAGGATCTTCGCGATAACGCCGGAACCAACCGTTCTGCCGCCTTCACGAATAGCGAAACGAAGACCTTCTTCCATAGCAACCGGCTTAATAAGAACAACTTTCATGTTGATGTTATCGCCGGGCATAACCATTTCAACGCCTTCGGGAAGCTCGATAGCGCCCGTAACGTCCGTCGTTCTGATGAAGAACTGCGGTCTGTAATGGTTGAAGAACGCGGTATGACGGCCGCCTTCGTCTTTCGTAAGAACGTAAACCTGCGCTTCGAATTCCGTACCGGTTTTCACGGTGCCGGGCTTCGCAACAACCTGACCCTTTTCGATGTCGGTTCTGTTGATACCGCGGAGCAGAGCGCCTACGTTATCGCCTGCCATAGCTTCGTCCAGCTGCTTGTGGAACATTTCCAGACCGGTAATAACGGTAGGAACGGGCTTATCGATCAAGCCTACGATTTCGGCAGGATCGCCAACCTTCGCAATACCTCTTTCTACACGACCGGTAGCAACGGTACCGCGACCGGAAATCGTGAACACGTCTTCCACGGGAAGAAGGAAAGGTTTCGCGTCGTCGCGGGGAGGAGTAGGAATATACTCGTCAACCGCATTCATAAGTTCGATGATGCACTGGCATTCGGGAGCCGCAAGGATTTCTGCGGGAGAAGCGTCGGAAGAAGCTTTCTCCAGAGCCTTCAGAGCGGAACCGCGGATAACGGGAACGTCGTCGCCGGGGAAGCCGTAGGAAGAAAGAAGGTCTCTTACGTCCATTTCAACGAGGTCAAGAAGTTCCGCGTCATCAACAAGGTCGGTCTTGTTCATGAACACTACGATATAAGGAACGCCTACCTGACGGGCAAGCAGAATGTGCTCGCGGGTCTGGGGCATAGGACCGTCGGTCGCCGCAACAACCAGGATAGCGCCGTCCATCTGAGCAGCGCCGGTAATCATGTTTTTAACGTAGTCGGCGTGTCCCGGGCAGTCAACGTGCGCATAGTGGCGCTTGTCCGTCTGATATTCAACGTGCGCGGTGTTGATTGTGATACCACGCGCTCTTTCTTCGGGAGCCTTATCGATTTCGTCGTATCTCATCTTTTCCGCACCGCCGCGAGCAGCCATCACCATCGTGATAGCAGCCGTCAGAGTGGTCTTGCCGTGGTCAACGTGGCCGATGGTACCGATGTTAACGTGGGGTTTGCTTCTGTCGAATTTAGCCTTAGCCATAATTAAAATCCTCCGATTTTATTTATAAATTTTTATATTGCTTTTTTCCTGTTTTCGTCGGGCAGGAAGCCCGTTTCCGTTTTTTCTGCGCTCTTTACGCCGCCGGAAAAACCGCCGATCATTGTAAAAACGCGTTTTGCGAAACGAAAAAAACGCTTTTTTCCGATACGCGATACAGCCGCACTGCTTCGCGGATTGTATTCATTATACCTTAAAATTTTGAAATTATCAAATATTTTAAAGGCGTTTTCGAAAAATTTTTTAAAATTCCTCTTGATTTTCACCCGATCGGCGTTTTTTTATACCTTTTCCGCCGAATCGGGAAAAATTCATCTTATTTCAGGCGTTTCAAAAAACTCCGGCAATCGGGCGGAAATCAGTCTTTCTTGCCGCGTTTTTCGATGATGTCTTTCGCGATGTTCTGAGGCACTTCGCTGTAATGATCGAACTGCATCGTGAACTGTCCGCGCCCCTGCGTTCTGGAACGCAGCTCGGTGGCGTAACCGAACATTTCGGAAAGGGGAACTTCCGCGTCGATGATCTTCGCGCCGTTTCTGTCGTCGGTGCCGAGGATGGTGCCGCGACGGCCGCTGATGTTGCCCATCAGATCGCCGAAGTAATCTTCGGGAGTGATGATCTGCACTTTCATAATCGGTTCGAGAAGCACGGGATGCGCCTTTTCAACGCCGTTCTTGAACGCCATGGAACCGGCAATCTTGAACGCCATTTCGGAGGAGTCCACTTCGTGATACGAACCGTCGTACACGATAACCTTGAAGTCCACCATTTCGTAACCGGCAAGGAAGCCGTTCTTCGCCGCTTCCTGAATACCCTTGTCGATGGCGGGGATATATTCCTTGGGAATCGAACCGCCCACGGTAGCGTCCTCAAACGCATAGCCCGCGCCGGGTTCCTGAGGAATCAGGTGAATCTTACAATGACCGTACTGACCTTTACCGCCGGACTGACGCTTGTACATACCTTCCGCGTCCACCGCGTTTCTGAACGTTTCGCGGTAAGCAACCTGCGGCGCGCCCACGTTTGCTTCCACTTTGAATTCGCGAAGCAGACGGTCTACGATGATGTCGAGGTGCAATTCGCCCATACCGGCGATAATCGTCTGCCCCGTTTCCTGATCGGTGTACGTCTTGAACGTAGGATCTTCTTCGGCAAGCTTGATAAGCGCCATCGTCATCTTTTCCTGACCGGCTTTCGTCTTGGGTTCCAGCGACAGCTGGATAACCGGTTCGGGGAATACCATTTTTTCAAGAATAATCGGGTGCTTTTCATCGCACAGCGTATCGCCCGTCGTGGTGTATTTCAAGCCGACGATCGCGCAGATATCGCCCGAATAAATCTCGGAAATATCTTTTCTTTCGTTTGCGTGCATCTGAACAAGACGGCCTACGCGTTCCTTCTTTTCCTTCGTGGAGTTGTACACGTAAGAACCCGCTTCCAGAACGCCCGAATAAGCGCGGAAGTACGCCAGCGAACCCACGAAAGGATCGGTAGCGATCTTGAACGCAAGTCCCGCAAACGGTTCGTCGTCGGAAGTCTTTCTCTCTTCCTCTTCGCCCGTATCGGGGTTCGTGCCCTTCACGTGATCCACGTCAAGCGGGCTGGGCAGGAAATGAATCACCGCGTCAAGCAGGAACTGCACGCCCTTGTTCTTGTACGAAGAACCGCAGAGCATCGGGATGGATTCCATTTTCAGGCAGCGCAGACGCAGACCTTTGATGATGTCCTCTTCCGAAAGATCGCCGTCCTCGAAATATTTTTCCATCAGCTCGTCGCTGCCGGAAGCCGCTTCTTCCAGAAGCTTCGCGCGGTATTCGTCGGCAAGCGCCTGCATGTCCGCGGGAATCGGCTCCTTTCTGAAATCCTTTCCGAGGTCGTCGTAGTAAACTTCCGCTTCCATACGGATAAGGTCGATAATACCGCGGAAATCCGCTTCTTTACCGATGGGCAGTTCGATGGGAACGGGGTTGGCGCCGAGGCGCTCTTTAATCATTCTTTCCACACGGAAGAAATCCGCGCCGTTGATGTCCATCTTGTTCACGTACGCGATGCGGGGAACCTTGTAGGTATCCGCCTGACGCCATACGGTTTCGGACTGCGGCTCAACGCCGCCCTTCGCGCAGAACGTAGCCACCGCGCCGTCGAGAACGCGGAGCGAACGCTCCACTTCCACCGTGAAGTCCACGTGGCCCGGGGTATCGATGATGTTGAAACGGTGTCCTTTCCAGATACAGGTGGTAGCGGCGGAAGTAATCGTAATGCCGCGCTCCTGCTCCTGCACCATCCAGTCCATCGTGGCGGCGCCTTCGTGCACTTCGCCGATTTTGTGTGTTTTACCCGTATAGAACAGGATACGCTCGGTGGTCGTCGTCTTTCCGGCGTCGATGTGCGCCATAATACCGAAGTTTCTGGTGTGTTGTAAATCGTATTCTCTGGGCATAATCTACTCCTCTCAGAATCTGAAATGCGCGAACGCTTTGTTTGCTTCCGCCATTCTGTGAGTATCTTCCTTCTTCTTGACGGTGCCGCCCGCGTTGTTGTACGCGTCCATCAGCTCCGCCGCAAGTTTGTTTGCCATCTCTCTTTCGCTTCTCTTTCTGGTGTTGATAACCAGCCAGCGGATCGCAAGCGTCTGACGGCGTTCCGGGCGGATTTCAACGGGCACCTGATAGTTGGCGCCGCCTACACGGCGAGCCTTAACCTCCACAACGGGCATGATGTTTTCCATCGCCTGCTTGAATACGTCCATCGGGTCCTGATTGAGTTTCTCCCCCGCGATTTTAAAGGCGTCGTAAACGATCGTCTGCGCCGTGCCTTTTTTACCGTCGAGCATAATCTGATTGATGAGTTTCGTAACGACTTTGCTTCCGTACATAGGATCGGGCAAAACGTCTCTCTTGGGAACATTACCTCTTCTGGGCATGATATAAATCCTCCTTTAATAATATTAAGTGTAAGGGTACTACCCTTAGTACAACTATCGCACGCTGCGTTCTTTCTCCGCCGCAAAAGCGCCGAAGCCCGAACGAGGGCGAACCTTCCGCGTATTTTCCGCCGCGTTATTATTGCCTCCCGCACGTTTCCGCCGTGTTTACGTCTGCCGTATTTACAGCGTTTCCGCGCTCCCGTTCCGCGCGCCGTATACATTATAATAACGCACGGTGCGCCCGAACCTTCGGGGACAATGTTTTTCACGCGGATTTCCGCGTACTGTCTACTTTATTTCGGGCAGTCTTTCGAAAGCATATTCCGAATTACAAGTAGCTTTTGTTACTCTTTGTTTTGCTTCGCGAGTATTTTAAACGATAAAGCTTAAAAACGAATTACTTCTTAGCGCGTTTTGCGCCGTACTTGGAACGGGCCTGTCCGCGTTTCGCAACGCCGGCGGTATCGAGGGCTCCGCGGATGATGTGGTAACGCACACCGGGAAGATCCTTTACACGTCCGCCTCTGATCAGAACGGAGCTGTGCTCCTGCAGGTTGTGCCCTTCGCCGGGAATGTAAACCGTACCTTCCTGCTTGTTGGTAAGACGCACACGTGCGATCTTTCTCAAAGCGGAGTTAGGCTTCTTGGGGGAAGTCGTGGTTACGGACAAACATACGCCGCGTTTCTGGGGGCAGTTATCGAGAATAGGACTCTTCGATTTGAAAGTGATTTTCTCTCTGCCCTTTTTGATGAGCTGATTGATAGTAGGCATAAGTTTAACCTCCTTGTAAAATTATAGAATATCTTTCGAAAAATTGCCCTTACGCAATTAAAGAAAGCGAAGATGAAGAAGCGGTTTTTTTTCGGATTCCGCATAAAAAAACATGAAAACAAACCGCAAAAATCGGCGTAAAGGGCATAGAAATGCCTTTTGCGCACACTCACAGAGAAGATTTTAGCAAAAAAAACGGCGTTTGTCAACTGTTTTCGCGCCGTTTTACGGGAATTTGCAGGAATTTAAGTATTTCGAAAAAAATAAAGCCTTCCCCTTGGGGGGAAGGTGTCTGCGATAGCAGACGGATGAGGGGCGCAGCCCATTTTTGATTGAAATTTTCATTTCAGAAATTTTCAATCAAGGGGCGCAACTTGTTTTCTAATTGTTTGTCAAAAGTAACTTTGCAAAAAAATTGTCAGCCGCTTCGTGGCTTCCCCTTGCCTACTGAAAATTTTTCGTTGCAAAATTTTCTTCGTCAAAAATGTGAAGCCTTCCTTGCGTCAGGCTTCCCCTTGCTTCATTTTGCTCAACGCAAAATTCAGCAAAAATTGTCAGCCTCTTTCAGAGGCTTCCCCTTGCCTGCTGAAAATTTTTCGTTGCAAAATTTTCTTCGGCAAAAATGTGAAGCCTTCCTTGCGTCAGGCTTCCCCTCGGGGGGAAGCTCCTTGCGAAGCAAGGTGATGAGGGGCGCAACTTGTTTTCCGATACCTTCAATTCAAACGAAAGGGCAGTTTCTATTCCCCTTTTTCTGAGCCTTCCCCTCGGGGGGAAGGTGTCGCCGAACGGCGACGGATGAGGGGCAGTTACACAACCGAACCGCCCCTTTATTCGTTAAAATTTCATTTCCCGAAATTTTATAATTTTATTTTACCATTCTTCGATTTCGCCGTTCTCATTATAGCGCCAATAATTGCCGCTTGCAGTCGGTTTTTCTGCGCTATAATAATATCGCGTTGCATTTTTTAACTTTTCATTATAAAAATCAATGCTTATCGTACCCCATTCGCTTTCACTGCCTTTATAATATATTTTTGTAAGCCCGCTGCAATTATAAAACGCCCTGTAGCCGATAGATTTTACGCCGTCCGGTATCGTTATATTTGTAAGTCCGCTGCAATAAGCAAACGCATAATCCTTGATTGAAGTTACGTTATTTCCTATCGTTACGCTTGTAAGTCCGCTGCAATCTCTGAACGCAGAATCTCCGATAGAAGTTACGCTGTTCGATATCGTAACGCTTGTAAGTCCGCTGCAACCACTAAATGCCCAATCGCCGATAGAAGTTACGCTATCCGGTATCGTTACGCTTGTAAGTCCGCTGCAACCACTAAATGCCTGATAGCCGATAGAAGTCACGCTATTCGGTATCGTTACGCTTGTAAGTCCGCTGCAATTATAAAACGTATAATTGCCGATAGAAGTTACGCTGTCCGGTATAACAAGATCCGTTACAAGTTTGTTATCCAAATACAGACTATGCGCATAATACAACGGATTCGAAAACGTATAACCGAATGAAATTCCGCACCATTTTTCTATATCGGTGATGTATACGCCTTTTAGCCCGCTGCAATCGTTAAACGTATCTTCCCCGATAGTAGTTACGCTGTTTCCAATCGTTATACTTGTAAGACCGCTGCATTTATAAAACGCATAATCGCCGATAGAAGTTACGCCGTTTCCTATTATTACGCTTATAAGACCGCTGCATTTATAAAACGTATAATTGCCGATAGAAGAAGTTACGCTGTCCGGTATCGTTATACTTGTAAGACCGCTGCAACCGCTGAACGCAGACCTGCCTATGGAGGTTACGCTGTCCGGTATCGTTATACTTGTAAGTCCGCTACAATTTTCGAACGCACAATTGCCGATTGAAGTTACGCTATCCGGTATCGTTATACTTGTAAGACCGCTGCAATTATAGAACGCACCTTTGTTTAACCTCATTAGAACACATATACGCCAATGCCAAAAGTAAAAACTTGACACAAGCCATATAGCAAAATTATTTCAATTTTTCATTTACACCTTTAGTAAAATCCATTTTTTCGATTATCCATTTATCAAAACCATACATAAGCGTATCGCAATATGCAACACCATCTCCAATCAAAGTAAGCGAACGCTTTTCCTTTTCCTCTTCCTCTACATCGCCAATAATAACCTCATCGTATCGAGCATTCCAATTAATCATAGAATAGTCTCTTAAAGGCATAGGATTAGTCCACTTAATATTCTCTATATCTCTTGTATATTTCTTATTATTGAATTTTGCTAAGAGTGCAAAACAAACATTTATAGGATAACTTTCTTTCTTATCTGAAAATTTTTTTGAGAAGTAAGCTACCCCATCATATTTATCAGATATAGCAATTACATTCATAAGTAATCCCGAAATAATATATTCCGAATGAAACGGTTTTCCAATATTTTCATCGATTAAAAAAGATGTTGCAATTATTAGAGGAAATGTACAAAGTTTTGCCTTTATATCACGTTTTGATCCTATCTCATCTTTCAACCCTTCCCATGTTAGACAAGTCAAATCTAAAAACCTCTTCGGTTTCGACAACTTAAATGCCGAAACAAAAAATTTATTTTCTTCTGGTTTATTTAATTCCAACCAACAAGTGTAGGAAGACCTCGACAAATAAATACAAGGTGTACCACTCAAGCTAAACCTTTGAGATGCCACAATATTCCTACAATCAAAAGGAATATGGAGCATATCTTCGTGTTTTATATTTTCCGTAGGCTCTGCCACCCTTGCCTTAAACAAAACATCATCGCTTCCATCACCGCCCATTTTTGTCTCACATAATAAAAAATTATTCTCGTCAACTATTTTTTGGATAGCCTGTGTTGCTGATATAAAATCAGATTTATAATATGAAGCCACTGCCCCATTAATATATTCGGCAATCTGTTCGACATCGCCCGTATACTCATTATGGTTTACGGCAACCCATTTTGTATAGTCGTCTAATTCGTCTTTAAGATACTTTTGATATTCAGAATCTTTTTTGATTCTAAATGAATGTTTTTCATATCCTTCCATAGTAACACACTCATCAAACATCTATGTTAGATGTATTTTTGATTTATTATATCATTTTTTAGAAGAAAAAGCAATGAATACAAATTGCATGACAGAATTAATATCAATACTCCATATTTTATTGTCTTCTGTCGTGGCTGTTGTAGCATAAGTCAGCGAGAAAATCAACTGCACGGAAAAATACTACTTAAAACTTTAATATTGAATAACAGAGTCAGACTCGATAAAGAGATTGACTCTTTTTATTTTACGATAGTATTTTTCGCTCAAATCCTTTGGCTGTTGATTTTCTCCATTGCGACGAAATTTTCATTATAACTGCATTTCGACTTATGCTCCTTTGCCACTGCCAGAAGGCAAAAAAATAAAAAATGGAGGTAATCCAAAATGAAAAAAGTAGTTTACTCAATCAAAAAAGTCAGAAATCCTGACGAAAAATTATCCGGTTTCGGATTTATCAACGACGAAGGAACGTTGCTATGTAAGTGCATTTCAAAAACAGGCAAACGTTACACGCGAGCATTTGATGAAGTTGAACAGCATTGTCACCCTATAATCGGGAAAGAAAACGAGTTCAAAGGCTACGTAACTATGTATTACAATGACGTTCCCCTTTACAACAAAGAACACGACAACTATGACGTAAGAGATATCGAAGTCGAATATTCGGTATGGTACAAAACTATGGAGGAAAATTAAAATGCCCGAATACGATTATTTTAACGGTGAAAATTTCATAACTTTCGATTTAATCGAAATCGACGACGAAAAACGCGAAGTAACGGTTGCCGTCAGCGATACGGGAAGAATAAGTGTTAAAACCTTTGACCTGTTATTTGATGGCAATCGCCGTTATTTTGAATACGGTTGTTTATACACAAAAATTTACATAGACGAATTTACGGAGGAAAACTAAAATGAATGGAAATATCAGTATCGTTATCGGATCTTGGGGTTCGTATAACGAATGTAACGAAAGAGCGTTAGGCTCTAAATGGCTTGACCTTTCGGATTATTCCGATTGGGACGAAATTGTAGAAGAACTCAAAAAAGAAGGCTTTGAACTCGACGGTATCGACGAAGAACTGTTTATACAAGACGTCGAAGGTATCGAAGACCGTTCTGTGAATTGGGATTACGTCAACCCCGAAACGCTTTTCAATACCCTGAAAGAATCGGGCGTTTTGGACGACGATTACAAGTATAATGTCTTTTGTGCTTTTCTCGAAGTCCGCAGTTATGACGATTTTGAAGAAAAAGTCAACTCGCACGGCGACCGTTGGGACGATTGTATCAATCTTTGGAGCGGTTATTCGTGGGAAGATTACGGACGTGAAATGCTTAACTGCTGCGGTTACAATATTCCGTCTGAACTTGAAGATTATATCGACTACGAACGCTACGGCGAAAGTTTCAAGTATGACGGCATAGAAGAATACAGCGACGGACTTATAGAAATTTTATAAAGGAGATATTTTTACTATGGATAAAAAAGAACTAATAAACGAAATTGCAAAATACGCTTGCAACGCCTGTGAAATGGGCGGGGATTTTGACGGCGATTGTCACGATTTAATCGGAGAATATACAACTTGCGGCATTTGCCAAGGAACTGCAAATAAAATTTACGATGATTTTATTTGTAAATATATTGAAGAATTAAATGAAAAAGATAGACAAGTACAACATTTATTGCGAGTATGCAAAATTTTGGAAATCGCATTAAATAACGCGCTCGGTTTAGATTATCTATACACCGACGCTTACTCGGAAGCCGAAAAGGAATATGAGGCGGAAGAAGCAAAAAAAAATACCGAAAACAAATAAATTCAATAAGGAGATAAAAATTATGAACATCACAATCGAAAATAAAAAACAGAAAGCAATCGAACTTATGAACAAATTAGAGATTTACAAGCCATATATCAAAGGTTTCAAAGACAAAAACAGTGTTTGTTTCTATGAAAACTTTGGCGGATTTTGGGCATATCAAGAACCGGAACTTATGGCTAAAATCAAAGAATTTGAAGAAAAATACAACGTGCTTGTATATGCCGTCACTCACGAATACTTGGAATTCGGCGAATGTTACGACTTCCTCTACATCCCAGACTATGAAGAAGAATGGGATGAAATGCTTTATCCGCAAGGCAATATGTTTTACGCCTACGCTTACGTTTGGAACAAATCCGATGACTTTTGCTCTGAATTCGGCACAATCGGCATCCGCTCGTTCGGCGGTGGAATTAAAAGAGTTGCATGAGGTGCGATATGATGAAAATAACCATTGAATACAGCAACAAAATTTATAACTTTGAACACGGATATGAAACATATATCTTCTGCGCGGCAGTAAACAATGAATTTGATAAGACACATCCGGATGAACTTAAAGATTTTATCTTTCTTGTAGGCGAATGTTATCTCAAAGATTCAAATCAAACACCACTCGG
>ENA-UERG01000064-UERG01000064.1-human-gut-metagenome-genome-assembly--contig:-NODE-64-length-89638-cov-13.680229_pt1 | contig 89638 bp, 84 predicted proteins | sample MGYA00242954_ERZ507954 | MGnify/ENA primary metagenome ERZ507954 (study PRJEB26167, sample SAMN06115478) | human gut metagenome | host: Homo sapiens | place: China:Sichuan | collected 2015-01-21...
CCCGCCGCTTCCTCCAATGCCAATAGTTTGTTTTTGAGGGACTTCATGTAGAAGAGCGCCTTGTCGGTAATCGCGGATGCACGGATAACCGATTCGGGCGGCATCAGCTTCAAGGTTTTGTCCTGCAAGGTGGATTTACCGGCTCCCGATGAACTCAATACCAGAATGTTCAGGGGATTGTCCATCAACCGGGAGGTTGCCGCCAGATAGCACATGAGTTTGTTGTGTTCTTCGCCGATAACTCCCAATGTTTCGTAATCTTCGAGGATGGTCTGGAAGATGTTGCCGGTTCCCATTTCAATGGCGTAATCGTCGTAGTTGAATTTGAAAGCTATACTGTTCATGGTCTGTTCTCCTATCGTTCAGGTGGTTTATCGGCAGAGTTTATAGGCAGAGTTTATAGGCGTGAGTCTTGGAAATATTGAGCTCACGGGCGATTCTGGAATAGGAATAGCCCTGTCTCCTGAGCTCGATTGCCTGTTGTTCAATGGCGGGATTGAGCTTCGGCCTCCCTAAAGTTTTTCCCTGTGAGACGGCGCGTTGCAATCCGGCTTTCGTGCGGTCGGAAATGCGTAAGCGTTCCTGCTTGGCTAAACATGCCATGAGAGAGATAATAGCGTCGGCGAAGATTCCCAATGAGGAGATGTATTCTTCGCTGTAGGAGTGCCATTTGACTTTGTAACTGTCCAAGCGCGATAAATATTCCAGCGTCTTTCGCGTTCCCTCACGGCTGAGGCGGTCGAGGCTCCAGAATAAGAGCACGTCAAAACGCCTTCTTCGGGCAAGGTCGAACACCTCCCGGAGCCCGGAACGTTCGTCGGCGGATTTGCTGCCGGAACAAATGTCAGTTTTCACGCTGAGAATGTCCCATCCCTGTTTGGCGGCATATTCTCGCAATTGCAGGATTTGGTTTTCGGTGGTCTGGTCGGCGGTTGAAACACGGCTGTAGATGATGCACTTCATGGAATCCTCCGGTTATAAAACGGTCGTTTAGAGAACGGCTGAAAGCCGAATTGTTTTGAGCGGCGAAATGGCCTGATTTTCGAGAACGATTTGTGAACGGTAAAAATTGAGCCCTCCGTCCTCCTTGCGGGAGGGCCCGGTTATCCCCTTGTTTGCATTCCGGGTAGCGGTACCGGTTATTTATTCTTCCATGCTTCGCCGCATTCAGGGCAGTAAAACAGGCCGTCTTCGGAAATGATTCTCCCGTCACAGTACGGGCAGTAGCCCTGATTGAGCAGTTGAAGCTCCTCCCGTGTCGGCGGGAAAAACTCTTCCTGCCAGTTCCATAGCAGATTCGAGAAATACACTCCTTCGACACATTCCCATTGGCCGAACAGATGAACTTTTTCTCTGGTCATGACCGCGATTTTGTTGTTTCCGGCCATGCCTTCAATCAGGTTGAAAGCTGAAGGGATGTTTTGATACAGGGGAGCCATTCTTCGGCAAAACTCCATCGTGTCGGAAATATCGCCCTCCGGTTTAATCGGCAGGATTCCATTGTGAATCAGGGCATAATTCGTCAAGACGTTGGTATGCTTCAGGAGCTTTACGTTTCCGGTCAAGCTGAATGGGTGAGTATTCCCCGGAGATATGCCGCCGTGTGTTGCGATTCGGAAATGCAACAGCATATCCCCGGCGAAGTCGGCAAGGCGGTATTTTTCAAATGCGGCCTTGAACTGTTTCCATGTCATGTAACCCTTATGAATCTCAATCGCGTATTTGTCGCCGCCCGTGAGCAGGGCGAAGCCTGCCCCATCGGGATTCGCCTCCCAGCATTTTTTCAGCGTGTCCAGTGACGGCGTTTGGACGTTTTCCGGTTTGTAGATAGCCACACACATTTTAAATCAGCTCCTTATCATTGAGATAGTTCACGGCATTTTCGTAAAGGCTGTTCGACCGGATGTAATCAGTGAAGTTTCGGAAGGCGTCTTTTGAGGCAAGAATGTCACTGATGGAAAGCTGCCGCGCCCAGTGAACCAGCGCATCCACAATTTCCAGTGTCGCCATGAAGGTGGAGAAATTCAACGTTCCCCGGAAGAGCCGGAACTCAACCGTATTCCGATTCTCGAAATTGACGGCCTGATAGCGCGTCCCGTTGGATTTACCGTAAACGTCTTTGACCGGAAGGCCGTTCGATTTTTTGAACCGGGCCCAGTGTGTTTCCTTGCGGCGGGCGATAATCTCGAATTTGTCCTGATATTTCGAAATGAACCAGTCAATCAACAGCCATTTGTAGGACGTGAGGTAATTCCGCGATACATGCACATGAAGCCCGCAACCGGATTCCCCCAAGTCATGGGACTTCATCCCCGAAGTTGACATTTCCTTGAGGATAATTTTCCAGTCGAGTTCTTTATGGCGTTTCAGAGTTATCGGATGGGAAACAAGTTCAAACCCGTAATCAGGAATGGAACCGTCTTCTTTCAGGTAAAAAGTCTCTTCACCGTCGGAGATGGTTTCCGCAATATCGTTCCGCGTCTCAATGGAGACTCCCCCGGCTTCAAGCTCGAATCCCAGATACGGCAAGGGCTTTTCGTCGTTCTCATCGTCGGCACATTGGAAATTCAGGCAAGGTTCATAGCTGTAATTGTGAATGTCATTGGAGTGATTCGACTCATAGCAGGAGCGGCAATAAGTTCCGTCGTCGTCGCTCATTGCGTCGGAACAGTGAACCAGCTCCCCGCAATCGTCGCAAATGTAATAATCCGACTCGAAACATCCCCGGCAAAGTGTCGTATCCGAATCACCGTGATTTTCCGAAGTCCAGTCCCCGCATGAATCGCAATGATAAGCATGATTTTCAGCGCATGAATCACACCAGTATTCATCCAAATCGACGATATGGACAAAGTCGTTGCAGTCGGAAAACTCGTCGCAACGTTCGCAGTAGGAAAGATTTTCCCGGCAGGATTCGCAATAAATATCCCCCTCCCGGTCAATGACGTAGTCATTTTCATTGTCGATGAAGTATTCTCCGCAGTCGGAGCATTGTTTCAGGTGTTCGTCCCGGCAATCCGGGCAGAGGTGAAACTCCCCGTAGACTTCGAGTTCTTCCGTTGTTCCGCAGATGTGACATTCCATGATAGCCTCCATTGGTTGGTTGTTACCACCACTCGGAGGCATTTCGCCGGAAACAGGGTAGCCCTTCTAAAATTCTTTTCCTCAAGTCTCTCTTTAAACAGCTCCGGCAACTCTATTTTTACCAACCGACGAGGAAAAGTGAACGAATCAAGGCATGAAAAAAAGCCGCCCTAAAAAATCAGGGGACGGCTGATGTGGGAAAAAGTGAACGACTGTCAACAGAAAATCATTTCATTGGAGTTCTCGTAACATTTTCTGATGCAATTGATGAACCTTTTGATTTTGTTGTTTGACCTGTTTACCGATTTCACGTAGACACCGGGTCAACTCTTCGTACTTTGAAATATCATTTTCGCGTTTCATGTTGAATATCGCAATTTCCCGCAATACAAGTTCCAGTTCTTTGTCAAGATTCTTGTCAAGCTCAGGCATCGGATAATCTCTGCTTATGCTCTCGAATGCTTTTGCGGTATTTTCTGCGGTTTGCTTTCGGTCAATAAGAACTTGTTGTGAAATTCGTCTTTCTTGAAGTCGGGGAAGCAAGCGGCTCAACCTTTCCACCGTATAGACAGTGTCATTCAGGAGTTCATTTATCTTCTGAGAGTCAGATTCAAAGTCAATGGGAAAGAATATGTTCCCATTTGATATCGGAGAACTCGTTGCAATGGCCTGTCTCCTTGAAGGCGTCTCCCACCAGTTTTTTACTTTTACTCCAAGAAAAACCACGCCCGTCACCAGATAGAATCCGATGAAGAAAATAAATGTATTGCGTATCATTCTTGGAAGATTCTTTGAGTCTCCAACCGCATTGCAGAAAACCATAGAGGAATAAGCCAGCATGGATATCGAGGCAAACGCTCCGATTACAGCCAATATTTTGAGAAAAGAATTGTTGTCTCCCGCATAATTAGCCAATGTGGTAAACAACAGAGCTGAGCCGCAAAGTCCTCCGAGAAAAAGCAGACGGGGCAGAATAATCCGCATACTGATTTTCGTCTTTACTTGAACGGTCCGTTTGACTGGAGGCCGTTTGGAACATAATGATTTACCGCATTTGCGGCAGAATTCATCATGACAGGAATTCAACTGTCCGCAGTGGATACAGAATCTGGGCAGAGCGGCAATGAAGCTCTGCTTACACAAAGAGCAAGAAACAGGTTTTCCTGCCATCCCTTTCGCAAGCTCAAATTCATGCTGACAATGCGGACAAACCGTTTTCATTGAACTCCCCACTCTGCCTGTTCCGCCAATCTTGCCTTATAGATATTGATTCCAATATAGATGCAATGACAGATGTAAATCATGATTCCGATTACCACAACTTTAGAGATTAAAGTCGTATCATTGGTAATGGTATTCCAAAGAGAAACCGGAATTGATATAAGATTAATTACTGCAAAAAGGATGACGATTGTCTTTTCAAACCATGTCCAGCGCAATATCAAATCGGGATTTACGCATTGCCGCATCATGACACCAGCCTGATAATTTACAGCAATGCACACGATTCCGATTGCCCCTATAGCGTAATTGCCACTAAAAACAATTGCCATCAGTACAATTACAGGATATAGGAACATATATATCAAGCCAAGAGCCTTCAATTCTCGTTTGTGCCAGTTGTTGACAGAGTTTAATACTTCAGACTCAGAGATTATCGAATCATTCGATGCGGGGGGTGGATTATTCACGACTTCAGAAGGAAAATCTTCTCCGCATTTTCCACATTTAAATGCTTGTTGAGGATTGGCAGCTCCACAAGCGGGACAGAATTTTGCTTTTGTCACAGTGAAATCTTTTTCACATTTCTGACAGGTGACATCCTGTTGCAGGTAGTCATCAGGTACGTCATACTTCTGATGGCAGTGAGGGCAGACAGTTTTCATCTTTGATTTTTCCCTTCTATGTTATTGTTTCATTGAGCAAGAGCAATTATAAACGCAATACCGGTAATCAAAACCACCAGCCCACCCAGAATGATTCCGGTCCATCCCAGATTATTTCGTTTATTGAGTGCCAGCACCCCAAGAATAATGGCCGCAGGCCCGAAAACAATGGAAAAAACGAAAAGACTGATTATCCCTGTGACCAGACTGAGTACGCCCAGCAATTGACCATTCGACATAATCGGAGTTTCCACCCCCTGATTAACGTTTGAGGCTTGTGGCAATCGGGTTCCGCAATTCGCGCAGAACTTCTGCATGGCGGATAATTCGTGATTACAATTGGGACATCTCATGATTTTTCTCTCCATTTTTTATTTTTTTACTTTGCCTTCTTTCTTCCGCTTTTTATGTCAGAATTGAGCGTGCATACCAATACGGCTAATGCGGCGGCTAAAAAAGCAAGGGTGGCTACCTTGTCTACAGTGGACTTTTCCTTTTTTCGGGCTTCGGATGTTTGTCGCTCAGCTTGTATCTCTTCCGGTGTCACAGGTTGTGAAAGAACACAGGACAAGGGGAAAAATATCAGAGAAAAAAGTCCGATGCAAAGACAACAGATTGTCAGGCCTTTCATAGATTATTTCCCTCCGGTCAGATATTGTTGATTGAGTTTCGGCAGAAGCGGTTCGCCGTCGATGTAGACATCGGCATCGATTCGGAAATATTTGTCCCGGTCGATGTTTCGTAGCTCGATGACACGGGCATTATTCAGCAGGTCGGAAAGACGTTGTTTTTCAAGGTTAGCAGATTTGCGCTCTTCCGGGTTTCTGCTTTTCAGCTCAGGCGTGTTGATGCCACGAAGGCGGATGGAGATGTTCTTTCCGGCGATAGCGGAATGCTCGTCTATATCACAACGGAACGTATCGCCGTCGATGACACGCAGGAGGCGGGAGACTTTGACATCGGGATAACGCTGTTCGGATTGGTGCGTCGAACAGCCGCACAGCAGAAGCAAGCCCAGTAAAAGCAGAATCCGTTTCATATTCCAGTCTCCTTATCGTCCTTCGGCTAATGCGTAAGTTACCGTGAAATCTTACGCCGGAGACTGTAATCGGAGGACAAAAAAGAGGTACCTCCAATTATACATTTACACCTTACTGAGGTACCGCTAAGAACCCGTGAGAGAATGCAAAAAAGGAGGTACCAAATACAAGACATACCAGTACCAACCTTTCGAGCAACTATTCTCTCACTTCAAATTAGCGGTTTTCAGTAAGAACGTCTGCCGAAAAGTCCGAAAGACCTATATAATTTTCAAATCAAGTTTATATCACTTCCATTTTCACGGTTCCATTTCTGTTCCTTGTTTATATCATGGAATAACTTACAGGAATCTTGAGGAAATGTCAAATCCGTTCTATCAAAAAATAGATTTTTCCACTGTCTGCTGTCGAACTATACCGATAGTCCAGCCGATATTCGGAGCCGAAGATGATAAAACAGAAAATCCATCCGCTTTAAGCGTTTTTACGCTCAATTAAGATGGATTTACCGGATTTTAAGCCGATTTATTCATACCATTTATTTCCGGCTGATGCCGCAGGTGAATGCTTCACCGAAAACATAGCGATAGCCCAGACTCATGGCCGTCCGTAACTCCGATTCGTGATGAGCCGCGACAATCGCACTGTCATGGACCGGCAAGGCAGGGATTCCCCATCCGGCCAGATAGAGGAGCGCTTCCCGCATGACTTCGGAATCCAGCCGTTGCAACATCAGCCCGGCTCCACTGCAAAAATAATAGCCGATGGGTTCATGCGCTTCCTTGAGGCGTTCAATCAGCTCCATCCAATCGGGGTGGTAGCGGTCAACGGCACGGATGAATCTCAATTCCCTTTCGCTGACCAGCTCTTTTTGTTTCAGTTTGGAGATTTGATTTCGCATCGATTGAACCGTGGCGCTTTCCGAATCGGCGTTCAGTACCGTCAGAAGAAGTTTCTTGATGATGGGACGCATCTCTCTTGGCGCAACGGTGTCATACGGGTCATGGTTCAATTGAATCCCCTCCAGCGCATACAGCATGGAGATGTGGAACGAATCGAAATCAAGCTCCACCGTCGGGCGGTTGTCAATCAGAATCGTCCTTCTCTGCCGTTGCTGCATGGATTGCCAGTTGCCGATTTCTTCTTGATTGGCGGAGTAAAGTCGCCCTCCCTGTTCGATACTGCCGTTCGAGAAAATCACCCGAATTTGAGGTGAAAAACGCCGCAAAGTTCGACTTGGTCCCTGTAATAGGAGAGTATCAGAGGAAATATTGTCGTAATCCTGATGATGAATATCATAAAGAACATTGAGATTCTGATACCAAGGATTAGGATACTTTGTACCTACTGAACAGGAATCAAAGAGAAAGTAGTGTTCCCGAAGTGTCTGATTGATAAAGTCGAGTTCACTGCGAAGCCTACACGAAAAACAGGTTTCGGGAAAAGCCACGTCCGATTTATCGTCAGCCACTTCTTCCCGCATAACGATGCAGTCTGTGTCTTTGACAATCAGCAAATCTGCTAACGAAGCAAATTCAGCCCGCAAGCTGTCTGAAGGCCAGACTCTGGTGACGCAACCTTTCTCATATTTGGGATAACAGATTGTTTCCGTGTTGTCCCAATCCACATCGAAAGACGAGGAATAAGTGACGATGCCTTTCTTGACTTTCATCAGCTCACAGCTTTCCAGAAAGTCAAAGACCATTCTGAATGGAACTCGTTTGATGAAAAGACTCTTGTAACGTCCCTGAGAAAAGGTCTGTTTATTCAGAGGAACGGCGACCGGCTTCTCGTAGTAGTGCGACACGTAAAGATTGCAGAGGAACAGCCGTAAACAACGTTTCTGCTCTTCTGCGGTACTGCGTATCCGGCTCTTCGGCATTTCATTCCAGAGCCGATTGAAGATAGCTTCCAGTTCCGGGTGTTCCTGCCAGCGGAAGACATCGAACAGGAAAGAGGGAGTCCGCTCATCCATGACGCACCTCCTCCCGGTTGCAGTGAGCCGCGAAACGGGCATTGCACATCTGAACTTTTTCCCGGAGCGGGTCCAAGTCAGGTTCCTTGCTCAACACTTTGATTCGAGCTTGAATGTTGCGCCGGAATTTCTTGTCTGCCCTGAGTCCCACCAGCTTCAGCTTTTCGAGCCGGGCCGCAGGAACCATGGAAAGCAATTCTACCACCAATTGCCGGTCTGTCAATGATTGCGTTTTCGGGGCGGGAGAGGTCTGGTTTTCTCTCATTTTCATTCTCCTTGCATGAAGGCACAACGTGCCTAGACCAAGAGAATAAAGAGAAAATCAGGTTGCCCTGCGGAGTTCCAAGAACTGTAGCGGCGATGAAACATCGCCTGTCACTTCTTTATTCTGCAACTAATTTTGCGGCATCGACATTCAATGCCGCCGACTCTGTTAATATAGTCTTTTTTCAGATTTTGTCAAGACTGAATTGTTATTCTTGCCGAACGGGAAGGTGAGCTATTTGTTCCGCTATTGCTGCATCCGCAAGAGGGGCTTTTCCCAATGCCTCGAAGATATTGAAATTATCATAAACAAGCTTTTCCAATGTTGTTTTCATACTTTTGATTTCTCCAACAGAATAGCGTTCCCCCAGTTCGCCATTTCGCTTATAACCGGCCAGACATTGAATTAAAAACGTATTTTGTTCCCGGTTCATCAAGCAAGTATCAAAGCTATGCCGGAAGCTGTGGAAACTCTTGCGGTCGTCCGGAATGAAATCGTTTATGAAATCATTGAACCAGCCCATCTTCCTCTGATAGCCGCTGATGGTAAAAGTCAGCTTTTGAAACAATTGAGAGTTGGGGCGGTCCGGCAAAGCAACGACATCAAGATAGAATTGCAGGAAGCCGAGCTTCAACAGTACCGAGTGTATCGGAACAACACGGCGACTTTGCCGATTCTTTGTCTTTTGTTTCTTTTCCTCATCCACAGTGACACAGAGACATGGAATGCCATCAATGGCAAAAACATCTTCCAGATGAAGCTGGCAAATTTCATTCAGCCGCATTCCCTGATACAAGGCAAAAATTGGAATCCAATAACGGAATGTATAAAGGTGTCTATAGAACCGCTTTTGTGTCGGCATCTCGGCAATTTTTTGAAAAATCAACGTCAAATCTTCACTGCGGAATCTCTTTTTCTGCTGGTCCTTGGGAAGCTCACTGCCTTCCATGGTCAATCCCTCCATGGGATTGAACGGTATGGTTCTACAGGTTACGCACCAATTAAGAAAAGCTTTCCAATCATCAAAATAAGATTTTTGTGTCTTGGAACTGATTTTTTCCGCATCCGTCAAGTCCAAAGCCTCGGCAAGTGTCAGTCCCGGATATTTCTTGTTTCGGTTTTTGGGATAATTCGGCAGGATATTTTCCATGATAGCCAGAATATCACCGCGAGAAATAGAAGATAAGGCTACATCCCCCATGATTTCTTGAAATAAATGCAGATGACTTTTTAAGACGAGCTCAGACTTGCCATCCAGTTTCTTGAAAATTTTCTTTTCGCGCAGATAGGATTTCATCGCATCAGAAAAAATAGTTGCCTCTGCCCGTTGTGAGTCATCCGGTATAATGCTTTCTGTTTCGGGGGATGGAATTACTGAAGCATCTTGTGCCGCCTCAATATTTACGGGCTCTTCCTGCGGTTTTGCTCCGAAGGTTTCGAAACGGCTCTTCTGTCCTTCAAGCATTGATACAAGTTCCGGGTCATAAGGGGCCGGGGGAAGAATTTCCGATACCCTCCCGTCGGGAAAAGGCGCATCAAAGCCATTCCGATAATTTCCCTTGCCGCGTTCCCGCTGTATTCGGTAGGCTTCCGAACGACCAAGGAAAAAATTGTGAATCAAGGGATACATTTCAAAAGAATCCCAATCCACTTCAAGATTGAGCTGCTTTGCATATTCGACCAGCTCTCCGGCAAGGTATTGGCTGGTGTTGTGTTTCTCATAACAGCCACGCATGATAGCTCTGTGCTCCTCGCAATATTCCGCAGAAGGAGCGAGGGGGAAAAGCATCCTTTTACGTCCAAACTCATCTTTGCAGAGAATGTTATTGCAAAGCTGTCTGATTATCGGAAAAAGCAGTTCCATATTCACCATCCCAATCATGGCTTTCTTGAAAAGTGCCGATAGTTCTTTTCCGAGTAACTTACTCTTTTGAGCAGCAATATTCAAGTTGGAATCTTTGAGAACATGCCGGATTTCGGATATACCGAGCTGTTTCCTGAAAAGAGCCGGGACCCTCATCCTGAAATAAAAAGTTCCGTTCCGGTCGAGAAGGTAATCCTTTCCCATTTTTACACCTCTGTCGGCAGAGGATTTTGTGTACCATTTGTGTACCAAATGTGTACCACGAAAAATCCCACCACCATTTTGTTGGTGTAAGTCCGAGATTTGAAACAGGCACTTTTACGCTCAGAAGCAATAAAAAGCCGTCCAGTGGACGGCGAAAATTTAAGATGGTGGTGGGAGATGGATTCGAACCATCGAAAGACGTGCTAGCAGATTTACAGTCTGCCCCCTTTGGCCACTCGGGAATCCCACCAGTGTTTGGAGCGGGTAACGGGGGTCGAACCCGTATAACCAGCTTGGAAGGCTGGTGCACAGCCGTTATGCCATACCCGCATACAGTCGACACGGCCGTTTTACCGTACCGAAAAAAAATGGTGCCGTCGGAGGGAGTTGAACCCTCACTCCGATGAAAGAACTAGGACCTGAACCTAGCGCGTCTGCCATTCCGCCACGACGGCACTGCAATCAACCCTTCGAGCTTATTCCGCGGAAAGAACCTTCCTTGCTCGCAGTTCAGCTTCGATATAACCTAATGTACATGTATTTTTTTAAATTGCAACCCCCTCCCCTCAGAAAAAATCAAAAAAAGATTTTTTTATCTTGGACATATCCCCTTTTCGGCGCTATTGTATAAAATGAATTAATTCGGAAAGAGAAACATGGGTGTAAAAAATTGGAAACTTGCCGGGAATAATCTGGATCCTCTCGTCGATGCGATACAGCGCAAATTCGCTCTGCCTCGCCCGATCGCCCTCTTCTTTGCCGCACGAGGCATCAAGGAAGAGGAAGTCCAGGATTTTCTGAATCCGCGTCTCGCCAACCTCAGCGACCCTTACCGGTTCCCCGGTATTCAGGATGCCGCCAAACGGTTGTGGGACGCCATCGCCAACAAAGAAACCATTCTGATCCACGGCGACTACGACACTGACGGCATTACCGCCAGCGCTCTGCTCGCCCTCGTCCTGCGGCAGAACGGCGCAGATGTCCACTCGTTCATTCCGCACCGGTTCGACGACGGGTACGGCTTCACGCCGGAATCGCTCCAGAAGGCGCTCGACACCTTCGGACCCGCCAGCGTGCTCGTCACCGTCGACTGCGGCATCACCAGCTGCGACGCCGTCGACGAGGCCGTGCGCCGCGGCATCGACGTCATCGTCACCGACCATCACGAGGCCGGACAGCAGCTGCCGAACGCCATCGCGATCATCAACCCGAAGGTCTATCCCGAACTCGAAGACCTCCAGCTCCTCGCCGGAGCCGGAGCCGCCTTCAAGCTCTCTCACGCCTTCATCAAATACGGGCGCGAACACAATCTCGGCGGATTCCAGACCCGGCTCGAAGAGGTGCTCGACTATGTCGCCCTCGGAACCGTCGCCGATATCGTTCCGCTCCTCGGCGAAAACCGGATCATGGTCAAATACGGCATCGAAGCGCTGCGGCGGCAGATTCGCCCCGGTGTCCGGGCCCTGATCGAAAGTTCGAAGCTGCGCTCCGAGCTGACCCCGGCCGACATCACTTTCCGCATGGCGCCGCGCATCAACGCCGCCGGCAGGGTCGGCGATGCGAACGTCGCGCTGCAGCTGCTTGAATCCGAGCATATCGTCGACGCCTACAAGTGCGCCTCGCAGCTCGAGTCGTTCAACCGCATCCGGCAGGAGAAGGAGCAGGAGATCTACCAGGAAGCCTGCGAGCAGATCGAGCGCAACCTCGCCTGGCAGAGCGACTATTCGCTGCTTGTCGCCGGGCGCGACTGGCATCAGGGCGTCATCGGAATCGTCGCCTCGCGCCTGGCGCGCGACTACAACCGGCCGACCATCGTGCTGACCATTCAGGGCGACGTCGCCTACGGCTCCGGCCGCAGCGTCGCCTGCCTGAACCTCGTCGAAGTGCTGAGCCACACGGCGGATCTGCTCGACCGGTACGGCGGCCACCCGATGGCGGTCGGAATCGGGCTCAAGGCCGACCGCATCGCGGATTTCTTCGACGCGATGGATCGGGAGATCCGCAAGCAGATCTCCTCGGCCGATCTCGAGGACGTGATCCGCTACGACGGAGAAGCCCAGCTGCATGAGCTGACTCCGGAATTCTTCAAATACCTGGCGCTGCTTTCGCCATTCGGCCACAGCAACGTCAAACCGGTCTACCGGTTCAACGAGGTGCAGATCGTCCGCTGTTCGACGGTCGGCGGTTCGCACACCCGCGGGCTGCTGCGCAGCCGCACCGGGCAGAGCGATTTCATCGCATTCAATCGCCCGAGCTCGAAATTCTACGGAAAAACCCTCGATATTCTCGCCACGCCGCAGCTCAACGTGCATCAGGGAGTCGAGATTCCGCAACTCAACATCATCGACGTGCGCGAGGTGTACTGAGCAGAAAAGCACCTCAACGCGCCGCCTCTCCGCCTGCCGGAGAAGCGGCGTTTTTCGTGTCTCCAGGCTGAAAAAACGGCAAAACTGCGGAAATCTCCCGGATTCCCCGTTGACAAGGCGGCGCCGCTGCGGTTATATTAGAGAGGTAGTGAACTGCGGCATGACCCCGGTCTGCCGGTCTCATGGAAGGAATCCGTTATGTCCAGACCGTTTTCACCATTGACATCGCAACTGGTCGGGGGAACCCTGATCGCCGTGCTGCTGCTGTCGCTCGGTTATGCGTGGCACGTCCGTTCGTCCCTGCGCGGAACCGCAGACGGGAGCGCGCGAATCCTGAAGCTCGGGCACGGACTTCCGACCGACCACCCGGTGCATATGGCGATGAGCCGGATGGCGGAACGGGTGCATGAACTCTCCGGCGGAAAACTCGAAATCCAGATTTATCCGTCCGGCATGATCGGTTCCGAGGCCGAGTGCCTCAAACAGGTGCAGAACAACCAGATCGACCTCTCCAAAACCTCGACGGCCGTGCTGGAGTCGAGTGTGCCGGAGATCGTCGCCTTCAGCGTACCGTATCTTTTCCGCGACGGGGAACACTTCTGGAAGGTTATGAACGGGCCGATCGGGCGCAAAGTCGGCGACATGCTCCCCGGCATGCGCGGACTCGCCTACTACGACGCGGGGCTGCGCAGCTTCTACACCACCCGCAAACCCATCCGCAAGGCCGACGATGTGAAAGGGCTGAAGATCCGGACTCAGCAGAGCCGCTGCGCGATGGATATGGTCAGCAGTTTCGGCGGCGCGCCGACGCCGATTCCGTGGGGCGAGCTTTACACCGCCCTCTCGCAGGGAACCGTGGACGGAGCCGAAAACAACCTGCCGAGCTTCGATACCGGGCGCCATATGGAGGTCTGCAGATACTTCACCTTCAGCGAACACTCCCGCGTGCCGGACATGCTGGTCATCAGCCGGGCGACCTGGGAGTCGCTGACGCCGCAGCAGCAGGAGTGGATCGAAAAGGCCGCCGCGGAATCCAGCCTCTACCAGCGCGAACTCTGGATCGAATCCGAAAAGCAGGCGCGCCGCAAAGCCGAAGAGCTCGGCGTCGAATTCATCGATGTCGACCGGAAGGAGTTCGCGGAAAAGATGAAACCGCTCTACGACGGGCTCCCGCCGGAAACCGCGGCGCTGGTCCGCGAAATCGAAGAGGTGAAATAATGCTGCGAACCATGAAGAAACACGCGCTGCGGCTGCTGAATTTCCTGCTGGCGGCTGCGGTCGGCGCGCTTGTGATCGACGTGCTGCTCGGCGTTGCGTCGCGCTACCTCTGGGGCGCGCAGATCAAGTGGACCGAAGAGCTTGCGACCGTTCTCCTGGTCTGGGTCAGCTTTCTCGGCATCGCCGCGGCGTTCGAGGCGCGCGCTCATCTCGGGATCGACATCCTGGCCGAGCGCTTTTCGGGCGGAGTGAAACCGAAAATGACGCTGTTCATCCATATCGTAACGCTGCTCTTCGTGCTGATCGTCTTCGAAGTCGGCGGAATCAAGCTGGTGTTGCAGGCGATCCGGCACTGGAACGTGCTTCCGGCGCTTCAGGTGTCGGACGTGGTCCAGTTCCTGCCGCTGCCGGTCAGCGGGCTCTTCATTCTTCTCTTCGAATGCTGCAACCTGAAAGACGACCTCAGGAGGAAATCAGATGAGTGATGTCGCCATTGTCCTTGTCGTCGTATTCCTGACGCTTCTGCTGAGCAACGTTCCCGTCGCGGTGGCGATCGGAACCGCGACGCTCGCGGCGGTTTTCGCCAACGGCGGCATGGCTTCGAGCGAAATGATCGTGGCGGACCGCATGGTCAACGGCGTAAGCTCGTTTTCCCTGCTGGCAATTCCGTTCTTCGTGCTCTCCGGCATCCTGATGGGACGCGGCGGAATGGCGCGGCGGCTCATTGATTTCGCCGGGGCGCTGGTCGGCCGCTTTCCGGGCGGGCTAGCCTATGTGAACACGCTGACCTGCATGCTGTTCGGCTCGATTTCGGGTTCGGCCACAGCCGCGGTGTCGAGCGTCGGCGGTTTTATGATTCCGGAGATGAACCGCAAAGGCTACAACCGCGAATTCAACGTGGCGGTCACCACAACCGCCGCCACGACCGGACTCATCATCCCGCCGTCGAACATCATGATCGTCTATGCGGTGGCCTGCGGCACGGTCTCCATCGCCGCAATCTTCATCGCCGGGGTGATTCCGGGCATTCTGATGGGGCTCTGCATCATGGCGGTCTGCGTCGTCTACGCGCTCCGGCACGGCTACCGGGGCGGAGACAAAGCGCCGTTCGCCATGATCTGGCTGACCTTCCGCCGCGCTTTCCTGAGCTTATTCCTGATGGTGGTCATCATCGGCGGCATTCTCGGCGGCATCTTCACCGCGACCGAGGCCGCCGCCGTGGCGGTCGCCTACTCGCTCGTCCTCGCACTCTTCGTCTACCGGGAGGTGAGATTCCGCGACCTGCCGGAAATCCTGCGCCAGACGGGCGTCACGACCGCGGTCGTCATGTTCCTGATCGCAGTGAGCTCCGCCATGAGCTGGATCATGACCATCTCCAACATTCCGCAGACGATCAGCTCCGGGCTGGTGGCAATCACGGAAAACCGGATCGTGCTGCTGCTGATCATCAATCTGCTGCTGCTGTTCGTCGGAACCTTCATGGACATGACGCCGGCGGTCCTGATCTTCACGCCGATCTTCCTGCCGGTGGTACGGAATCTCGGCATGAGCGACATCCAGTTCGGCATCATGATGATCGCGAATCTCTGCATCGGATTATGCACGCCGCCGGTCGGTTCCTGCCTGTTCCTCGGCTGCGGCATCGGCAAGACTTCCATCACCGCGGTAACCCGCCCGATGCTGCCGTTCTTCGGCGCAATGCTTTTCGCGCTGCTGCTGATCACCTTCATTCCGGCCCTCTCGATGTGGCTCCCGGATATCGCGGGGCTGCTGAAATAACCGGAAACGCGCAAAGAGCAGCGAAATGAGCCTCGAAACCCGCTTGCAGCTCCCCCGTAGCAGTCTTCCGATGGAAGAGACGTTGCTGGAACGCATCAGGCGGAAATTCCGCTTGTTCCCGACGAATTCAAGGGCCGTCCGGCACCGAAGCGGGACAGAAAGCGCCGGCGGAACTCCGGGGACACTGCCGCCGCCCGCCGGATGTGACCGGCGCATCCGGCCCGTCCGAATACGCCGTCCGCGCAAATCAGTCGAAGAGCCGTTTCACGAAAGACGGATTCGCGAACGCGGCCTCGTGAATCTTCGAGTTGTAATACCTGAGCTTCGCGGCCAGCTCCGGCGGAACCGGGCGCGCCGGCGACGCAATGTCGTCGCGGTCGCCCGCCACGCAGGCGCCGATGGTCCCGGTCGGATAGGTCGGCACGAGGATCGACGCATAGCCGACCGACCGGAACACCTGCTCCGACACCTTATAGAGCCGCTGCACGATATCCGGCAGCAGATACGGCGATTCCGCCTGCGTCGCAATCACGCCGCCCGGACGCAGCGCTTTCTTCATGTCGCGGTAGAACTGTTCGCCGAACAGCGGCGCACCGGGGCCGCCCGGATCGGTCGAATCGACGATGATCACGTCGTAATAGCCCGGCCTGTCCTTGATGAATTCGCTGCCGTCGGCGATATGAACCGCAACGCGCGGGTCGTCGTAGCCGCAGGAGACGTTCGGAAAAAACTTCTTCGCGGTCTCGATGACCTCCGCATCGATTTCGCAGATGTCCATGACCTCGAGCTCCGGATGCTTCCCCGCCTCGCGCAGCACGCCGCCGTCGCCGCCGCCGACCACCAGCAGCCGCTTCGGATTCTCATGCGCGAAGAGCGGAATGTGGGCCAGCATCTCATGATAGGCGAACTCATCGAATTCGGTCAACTGGATGATGCCGTCCAGCAGCAGCATGCGGCCGAGCTTCGAAGTCTGATAGACGTCGATCTTCTGGAATTCGGACCGCTTGCTGTACAACTCCTCCGTCACCTGAACCGTCATGCCGAAGCCGTTCATCGCCTCGGTCACCCAGAAATCAGCCATCTCGCGCCTCCTCTTCTATTCGAATTTCTCCGTGCTCATTTCAACATCGCGGCCGTTCCAGCAGTAGGTGCAGACCTTCGAGGGATCGACGCCGATCGCCTCGATCAGTTTTTCGAGCTTCTGGAACTTCAGCGTGTTCAGATTCAGCTCCTTGCGGATCTCCTCGACCATCGCGTAATACTTCGGCGAGCCGAACTCGAGATACCCCTCGATGATCTCGTCGGTGAGCTCGCGCTCCTCGAGCTTCGCAATCGCGCGCCGCGCCGCCAGGTCGAGCTCGCAGCGCGAACGCGAAAAGTTCAGGAATTTACAGCCGAACAGCAGCGGCGGGCAGGCCGAACGCATATGGACCGCCTTCGCTCCGCGCTCGTACAGACGGATCACGGTATCCTTCAGCTGGGTGCCGCGCACGATCGAATCGTCGCAGAACAGCATGCGCTTGTTCTGGATCTCGGTCTGCACCGGGATCAGTTTCATGCGCGCAATCAGGTCGCGGACCGACTGGTTCTGCGGCATGAAGCTCCGCGGCCAGGTCGGAGTGTATTTGACGAAGCTGCGGCGATACGGCTTGCCGGCCGCGTTCGAGTAGCCGATCGCATGGGCGATGCCGGAATCCGGAATGCCGCAGACCGAATCAATCTCAGGAATCGTGTCATCCCTGTCGTCGGCCGCCATGCTTTCACCGTTGCGGTAGCGGGCCGACTCGGTGTTGATGCCTTCGTAGCTGCTGGACGGATATCCATAGTAAACCCAGAAGAATGTACAGATTTTCGTTGTGTCACCCGGCGCGTGCTTCTGGATGACGCCCCCTTCGGTGATTTCGACGATCTCGCCGGGACCGAGCTCATGTTTCAGATGGTAATCGAGGTTCGGCAGCGCGGTCGTTTCCATGGTGACCGCATAAGCGCCGGTCTTTTCGCCGATCATGACCGGCGTGCGCCCGAAGCGGTCCCGGGCGGCGTAAACGCGCCCTTCGATCAGGACCAGGATCGAACACGACCCGTCGATCATGTGCTGCGCATACCGGATGCCTTCGACCAGCGTCTCCTTCCGGTTGATCAGCATGGCGACGATCTCGGTCGGATTCAGCTCTCCGTCGTTCGACTCCGAAAAATGGCTGACGCCGGACCGGAAGGCGGCGTCGGCGATCTCGTCGATATTGTTGATCTTCCCCACGGTCACGATCGCGAAATTGCCGAATTTGCTCGAAATGATGAGCGGCTGGTCTTCGTAGTCGCTGATGATGCCGATCCCGGCGCGGCCGACGAACTTATCGATGTCGTCATCGAATTTCGAGCGGAACTGCGCATTCGTGATGTCGTGAATTCTGCGGGTGATGCGCCCTTCGCGGTCGCACACGGCAAGCCCGCCGCGTTTGGTTCCCAGGTGAGAGTGGTAGTCCGTTCCGTAGAAAAGGTCGCACACACAGTCATGGTCCGCGACGACGCCGAAAAATCCGCCCATGGTTAATCCCCGAAGCTTATGTTTTGATGATATTGCATGATTTCCATTTTCTCAAAAAACGATTCCATGAAACGGTTCCACCTCGGTTCATCCACAAAAAAACATATTCTTTCCGCATGGGAAACGGCGAAACCGCGCAAAATGCCAAACCGGACCGAATCGCGGCCGACAAGAACGGCCATGTATTTAATTTACAGGCTGAAACCGTTTAAGTCAATCGAAAACCCGAAAAGGAACGACGGATTTTCTCCGGAACATGAAAAAATCGAAAAAAAACGGGGAAAACAGTCCGGAAACCTTGCATTTTCCGCCATGTGGAGATATTTTAAAAAATCAAAAATTATGCTGGAGCGTTTCCATATCGCATATTCCACCGCTCGTGGAGGCGTGACCGGCGAAAAGGTTGCAGGCTCGGCACCGCGGACCTCCTTCCGATAACGGCGAAACCGGAACTCGGGAGTGGGAAAGGGTACCTTGTTTGCGTTTTGTCGTATTTGGTATATGCTTCAAAAGTGGGGTAACGAGTTATGAAAGTCAGGGCATCGGTGAAGCGCAGATGCGAATTCTGCCAGATCATCAAGCGCAACGGCACGATCCGGGTCATCTGCTCCCGCGACGCGCGTCACAAGCAGCGTCAGGGCTGAATTTAAAAAGCGTCAATTTTAACGGATAGGAATAGACAGTTATGCCTCGTATCATTGGTGTTGACATCCCGGGCAACAAGCGCATCGCGTTCTCGCTGCGCTATCTCTACGGCATCGGGCCGGCCAAAGCGCTCGAAATCATCGAGAGGGTCCAGATTCCGGAAGACCTGAAGGCGAAAGACCTGACTCCGGATCAGATCGCCGCGATCACGAAAATCCTTCAGGACGACATCGTCGTGGAAGGCGATCTGCGCCGCATGCTCGCCGCGGACATCCGCCGCCTGCAGCAGATCAACTGCTACCGCGGCGTGCGCCACCGCCGCAGCCTGCCGGTCCGCGGCCAGCGCACGAAGACCAATGCGCGTACCCGCAAAGGCAAGAAGATCACGATCGGCGCGATCCGCGACAAAACCCAGCGCCGCCTGGCCGCCAAGGGCTGAGGAAGCCGTTCTCCGGGAGGCGGGCCGCATGAAACAAGCGGCCTGAGCACCGGACAGGTTCGATGAATTAGAGATCATTTTTAATCAGGAAAAATACAGAATATGGCTGAAGAAGTGAAAAACACCGAGGCTGCGGAAGTCGCGGCCGAAGCGCCGGTTGCCGCCGCGCCGGTCATCAAGCAGCGCGGCAAGAGCGGCCGCTTCATTCCGAGCGGTATCGCCTATGTGCTGGCGACGTTCAACAATACGAAAGTGACCTTCACCGATCTGCACGGCAACGTGCTCTGCTGGTCCACCGGCGGCAAGAACGGCTTCAAGGGCTCGCGCAAGAGCACGGCCTATGCCGCGCAGGTCATCGCCGGCGATGCGGCGAAGAAGGCTCAGCTCCTCGGCATGAAGGAAGTCGAAGTCCGGATCAAGGGACCAGGCGCGGGCCGCGAATCCGCGGTTCGCGGCATTGCGGCCGCCGGGCTTGAAATCAGCACGATCAAAGACATCACCCCTGTGCCGCACAACGGCTGCCGTCCTCCGAAACGCCGCCGGGTCTGACCCGATGGGTTCGGATGGGAGTTCCGGCCTGCGGCCTGAGGTTGCAGCACGGTTTCCCACCGTGCGGATGAATTGGAATCAGCCGCATTGCCGGACCTCTCCGGTGGTTCGTTATATTGATAAAGATGCCTGCAGGCATAATCAAGTTGGAGGAAAAATATGACTGCTGCGATCGGTTTTCCGATGCCTAAGTCGATCATCGTCGATGATGCGAGCTCGACCGAGAATTACGCCAAGTTCATCGCGGCGCCGTTTCAGCGCGGATACGGTCATACGCTCGGAAATTCGCTGCGGCGGGTTCTGCTCTCTTCTCTGGAGGGAGCGGCGATCTGCTCGGTGCGCATTGACGGCGCGAAGCATGAATTCGACGCGCTGGACAACGTGCTCGAGGATGTCACGGAGATCGTGCTGAATCTGAAGTGCGTCCGGCTGAATCTTCACGCCGACGGGCCGAAGACGCTCGAGATCCGCAAGGACAAGGCCGGTGCGGTAACTGCCGCGGACATCGTCTGCGACAGCACGGTCGAGGTGCTCAATCCCGAGCAGCTGATCTGCACGCTGGACAAGTCCCTGCCCTTCCGCGCCGAGATCGAGGTGATCAAGGGCAAAGGTTACCTGCCCGCTGAAAAGAATACCGCTCCGCGGGCGATCGGAACGATTCCGGTCGACTGCCTGTTCAGCCCGGTCACCCGGGTCAACTATCAGGTCGGCGCGGCGCGCGTCGGCGAAGAGACCGAAATGGACAGCCTCGAACTCGAGATCTGGACCGACGGGCGGATCACTCCGCAGGCGGCCCTCGAAGAAGCGGCCCGGATTCTGCGCGACCATCTGCAGCCCTTCATGGGCAATCAGGTCGTCGAAAAGGATGTGGTCCTGACCGAGGAAGAGTCCAAGATGTTCAAGCTCCTGTCGCACGACGTCGAGATCCTGGATCTGTCGGTCCGGGCGATGAACTGCCTCAACAGTGCGAACATCAAGCTGATCGGCGAGCTTTGCACCAAGTCGGAGAGCCGGATGCTCAAATACCGGAACTTCGGCAAGAAATCGCTGGATGAAATCAAAGAAAAAATCGAAAAACTCGGGCTTGAGCTGGGGATGACCTTCAGCGATCGGCTGATGACCGCTCTCGAAGCGGAATCGGTTCGGGTCCGTTCCGAAGCTGAGGAGAGCAAGTAATTATGCGTCATAGAGTTCATACGTTCAAGGTCGGCCGTTCGAGCGCTCATCGCCGTGCGATGCTGGCCAACATGGTCAGCAGCCTCTTCACCAACGGCCAGATTCAGACGACGCTGGTCAAGGCCAAAGAGGCGCGCCGCTTCGCCGAGAAGCTGATCACGATCGGCAAGAAGGGCGACCTGCACCGTCGCCGCATCGCGGTTGCGAAGCTGCGCGACAAGGATGCCGTCAAGCTCCTGTTCGATGAGATCGCCCCGTCCTACGAGGGCCGCAACGGCGGCTATACCCGGATTCTGAAGCTCGGCGTGCGTCGCGGCGATGCGACCGAAATGTGCCTCCTTCAGCTGGTCGAAAAGGCCGAAGTGAAGGAAGAGAAGGCCGGAAAGAAGGAAACCGCCAAGAAGGCGCCGAAGTCCAAGAAGGCCGAAGCCAAACTCGAAGAAGTCGCGGCGGAAACCGTCAAGGCCGAAGAGGCCAAGGCGGAAGAGCTGAAGCCGGAAGTGAAGGCCGAAGAGGCCGAAGCCAAGGCGATGGAAGCTCCGAAAGCCGAATAACCGGTTTCACCGGTTCCTTTCAGAACGACTCCGGAAGAGATTCCGGAGTCTGTTTTTTTGTCCGCCGCCCGCCTTCCGGCGTATCGAAGCGGGAAACGGGTCACTCCGTCAGGAATCCCCGCCGGCGCAGCTGCGCCAGGAAGGTCCGCAGATCGGCCGGCGCCTCCGGCGGCAGCCGGGTGCTGCGGGCGAGTGAGTTCAGAAGTTCAGCCTCGTCCCGTTCCCCGGCCGCGATCAGTTCGCAGATCGCGGCAGCCGTGGGGTTCAGAGCGAATACTTCACCGGTATCGGGGTGAAACAGCAGCCCGCTGCCGTCAAACTCCCTGCGGAACACGATTTGCGGATTCAGAAACATGAGAGGAATTCCTTATCGGTTGCGCCGGGAGACGACCGCATCCAGAACGCTCCCGGGAATGTCGTTGAGATCGGCGTAATATGCCAGCGGAAAAAAGCTTCGGGCCAGCCGGCCGATCAGCGCCGCATTGCCGAGCCTGATCTTCCTGCCCGTCTCCTGCGGCAGCAGCCGCAGCGGCTGCCAGGAGGCGTGCTCGGCCGAATTCAGCAATGCAGCTTTCCATTCGGCGGCCGGAATGGCTCCGGCATAGCCGACACCCCGTTCCGAACGCGACAATACCAGCAGCCATCTGACCGGCAGACCGTGCTCCGCCGGAAAACGACGGTCGCAGAGACGGCCGTACTCGCTCCAGGTCGGCAGCGGGTACGCGGCAAATGCCTCTCCGTCTTCGCACAACAGAAGCCAGTCATCGGCGCAGCCGCCTCCGCCGTGCAGCCGATGACGGCGCAGGGTCGTGCTTTTTCCGGTTCCTCCGGGCGCCAGCAGGACGGCTGCGCTGCCGGAGTGCTCCAGCAGCGCGCCGTGCAGGAGCAGAAAACGCCTCCTTCCTTCCGGCCCCAGCAACCCTGCGGCCAGCAGAAACTTGCAGCAATTCGCCCAGGCGATTCGGCTCTCTGCCGCTCTCGGGTCGGTCTGCAGGATATACGCCCCGGCCTCCCCTCCCTCGAACAGGCGGAAGCCGTGTTCCGCCGCGATGAATTTTCCGTCTCCGGGCGCAGGAGAAGGGGGAGAGATCAACACGGCAGTTGCGGGTACGGCCGGAACCGGTTCCGGCCGCAACTCCAAAACCGCCGCCAATTTTCCCAGGATCGAAGCGGCGGCATCCCCACGGGCCTCCCAGCTGACCGCACCGGAAGCAATGCGCAAATTAAGAAAACAGCTCTTCACAGCAGATCCTTCAGCAGTTTTTTCAACTCCTTCCGGCAAATGCGCCCTCCCGCGCCGGACGGACAATACTGGCGGCAGTACCAGGCAAACTCGCACCCGGCATCGCAGGAGGGTTCAGGCAGCTCCGCCCTTCCCGTTCCGATCTGCCTGAGCAGGGCTTTGCGTTCGGCCGAATTCCGCCAGATTCGGGCGACGGAGTCGGCATTGATCCGGCCCAGCGCCTTCCGATCACAGGCCCGGCATGGAATCATGACTCCATCAGCCCGGACGGCAAGCGTGTTCCACACTTCGCCGCATCTGCGGGCCGGAGAGCCGCCGGCGGCTCCCCGCCGTATTTCATTCAGGAAGCGGTAGACGAAAGAACCGGGGAGGACCTTGGGCAGCTCTTTCCGATCCCGCTCGAACTGCCGGATCAGCCGCGCCGTCTCCGGGATGGTGAGCGGACGCAGGCGCTCCGGCCACTCCCGGCCGACAGCCGAAACCCGGCTGAAGATGATCCGGTCGATATACTCCTGCCGGTTCAGGAAATGAGCCAGTCCGACAGCCTCGGCGGAATTGAATGCGCCGACCGTCACATTGACCGTGACGGGAACGCCGTACCGGTGCAGCAAAGCGGCTCCGGCCAGCGCCTTCTTCCACATGCCGCGCCCCCGGACCGAATCGTGGGTCGCTTCGAAGCCGTCGATCGAAAGCTGGACCCGGTCGCACCGGCCGGAGCGGCCGAGATATCCGGCCTGCTCGCGCGTGATCAAAACGCCGTTGCTGTAAATGCAGAACCGCATCCGGTTTGCCCGGACCCGTTCCAGCAGGAGCAACAGGTCCGGGCGGCAGAAAGGTTCTCCGCCGAGAATGTCGACCCGGAAGACCTTCTCCCGGCCGAGCTCATCCAGAAACCGGAGCCACTCCGCCGCCGGGAGATCGGGTTCCCGATTCCCGGCAAACTCGCGATAGTAGCAGAACGGGCAATTCAGGTTGCACCGGCTGGTTATATACAGAACGGCTTTGTCGGGGGCCGAACTGCTGTTCACTGAAACTCCGGCGCAAAATCGGTATCGCAGCCGGCATCCTCATTCACGATCCCGTTCAGACAGCTCTCTCCGCGGACAATTCCCGACTCCGGCAGAACCAGTTCCGGCTTCTCATACGAAAACAACTCTTCTTCCATTTTTCAACTGTTCCATTCCCTGATTGATTATGCAAGCTGCCTGGTGAGCCTGAGATCGTTATCGTCCCCGGCGGAAAGCCTGAATCCGCCGGCGCACCAGGCGCCCTCCTTCCACTCGGCCTCGACGCCGTTGAACCATACGGAGGCGTCCGCCAGATTCGTGAACCAGCCGGCGTCTCCGGCATCGATCACCGTCCAGCCGGAGCCGGAAATCGCCTCTTCCTCGAAGGTGAGCCTGATCGTGTCCCCGGAAAAGTCGTTTCCGGCGAACAGGTCGGCCGTCAGCGATGCCCGGGAGGGATCGCCGAGTTCGAACTCCCAGTCCGTTACATCGCTCAGATTCCGCTCCATCGCAGTCCACCGGACGCTGCTGCCGGAGATGACGATGCGGTCGAATCCCGCGATGCTGACGGCATTGAAATTCCCGGTGAAACGGTCGAACACCAGCGAAGAACTCCCCTCCACAAAGCTGATCATGGTCGTCGCCGCGGAGGAGTCACCGACCACATATCCGGAAAAATCCAGATTGTTTCCGTCGCCGGAAAACGTGACCGTCGCATCCCCGGAAACGCTGCCTTTGCCGTACGAACAGGCATAGATGTTCAAGTCGCCGATATTGACGAGACTGCCGCCGCAGTCGATGGATACCGATGTATTCCCCAGAATATGCGTCTGCGCGGCATATCCGAAACTCGTCGCCATGGCGCCGCCGTAGATATCCCCGGTGAAGCTGCCGCCGCGGATCTCCACAGCCGAATTTCCGACCAGCTGATAGTACCCCCCGAAACTCGCCCCGGCTCCGGAAACAGTGCCGAAGGCGGAGCCGGGAGCGTCGATCGTCACGCTCGTGTCTCCGGTCCGCTTCACCGTCGCCGCCCCCGTCGCGGACGAATAAGCGACATAATCGCCGATGACGGAAACCTTGCCGCTTCCGGCGCCGAGAATCGCAATCCGGCTCGAACCCTCCACCTCCAGAGTACCGTTCCGGACGACTCCGCCGCGGACCGATGTGACGCTGCCGGTCGTATTCAAGGTCAGAGCGGTTTCGCCGGCATGATAAACCATGCGGGAAGTGTCGACTTCAAACCCGGCATACACCTGGCCGGCCGAGGTCGCGCCAGAAACCATCAGAGCCAGGTCGCCGGTGAAATCGGCCATGGACTTGCCCGTGACCGCGCCGCCGCCGAAAATCTGTTGGAGATTGGTGAAAACGACGCTGTCCAGCACGACGTCAGACGCAATGTCATGGCCTGCCGCCGAATATGCGGCATTCTCCCAGAGGCAGCCGCCGTACAGATTGGATTCCCCGGAAAATTCGACCGCAAGATGGTCCAGCGTCACCCAATGGCTGCCGAGATAGAGGCTGCCGGCCGCAGTCAGCACCGCACCTTCCTCCCCCTCGCCGGAAATCCGGCAATTCTTGATGACATCATCCGCCTCGAGGACATGTCTGCCGGTCTCCACGCTGATCAGCGCGGGCTGTTCGACGATGCCGGCTTCGTACGACATATCCTTAATCGCGATCATGGCGTCGGAAATCGTCGCGTAGTTGCTCGCCACGACGACATGCTCCCTGACCCCTTCGACGACGAGGTAAAGATCGTTATCGCTCACGGCCAGTACGCCGTGTGAACCGGCGAAACGAAAATCGCCGTAATCCACTGCCGCATCCGGGGAGCCGGTATAATCGATGACTCTGATCCGGACCCACTCGACATCCGCCAGACTGCCGTCGAACGTGACGATGATCGTTCCGCCGGCGGAATTATCCAGCCGGTCAAGTTTCAGGACGGCATAATTGTCCGCGATATTCTGGATTGCATCCCGGCGCGCCTCCGAGTCCGCCGGGAGCTCCATCCCCGGCGCAACGGGATCGGAAACGGCGAGATTCAACGAATCTCCGCTCCCGTCGAATATCAGAGAGCCCACCTCCATCACCGCCCCGGAAACCCGGATCTCGTCGAAGCCCTTGAGCTCCCCGCCGACGGAGAGGTTTCCCTGCACCTGAATGGAGTCGAAGCCGGAGAGCACGCCGCCGACCGAAAGGGTGCCGCTGACATTCAGCACGGTCGTACCGTTCACCGTCACATTCTGAAAACTTGAATCGCTTCTCCCGATCAGCCTCTCCGCAATCACGGCATGGCCGTCCTTCTCGATATTTACGGTCAGGCCGTCATCGACGGTGCAGTTATAACCGGCCGCATACAGATTTGACATGGTCACGGAGGAAAAAGTCAGGGAAATGCCGCCGTGAACATCGCCGTTGTAGCCGCCCCCGTAAAAATCCCTGTACTGAACGCCGCCCGGAATGGCGATGTCGATGCTTTCCGCCGTGGAGGTGTTCCGGCCGATCACATAGTGATCCTGCGGCTCCAGCGATGCGGCCCCGGCGGAACCGGCAGGCGGAACGGCCGGTTCCGGAGCGGCGGCGGGAACCATGACTTCCGCCGCCTCCCCCTCCGGAGTTTCCTCCGCGCCCTCCGAAAGAACCGCCTTTTTCCCGAATGCGGGATTGAATGCCGCGGTTTCGGCCATATCCTCAGGCGTTTCAACGTTCGCGGCCATATGCAGGGTTTCCGCAGAAGATATCTCCGCATCAGTCCGGCCCGCGACCGGCAGGAGCCGGGAGAACCCCGCATCGATTCCTGCCTGGACAGTCAGTTCCGGCGCCGGCACAGGTTCCGCAGCGTTACGGCCCGTATCCGCAGCTTCATACCCGGTCCAGCTCCAAGCGGCTTGAATGCCAGCCGGCTCGGCGGAGACGGGCTCGGCGGAAACGGGTTCGACGGCGGCAACCGCCGTCCTCTCCGCCCGTTCCAGCCACCCCCCGGCAGCTTCAGCTCTTCCGTTCCCGGCGGCAATCCGCCTCGAATCATCCCCGGATTCATCTTCCCCGGCGTTCCCGGCGGTAATTTCACCCCATTTTCTGCGTTTCCAGATCAATTGACTCATCTCGACACCTTTGAATTAGATTCTCCCACATTTTCATCAGCGATAAATCCCTACCGAAATGCCGCCGCCTCGCCCGGCCGCGTCCGGATGGCGAAAAAACGTCCCCTGCATCGAAATGCCGAGAACAGCATAAAGATTTAAGCTGTCCCGCCGGCGCGGACACATAAAAAACGGCAACGCTAACCAATTAAAAGAAAACATGATACATTATCCGCACCAGGAAAGTGAATAAAATCATCACCTTTCCTGATTTTATGATAAAGCCATATTCTCACGAAATAATATTATGTCATTTTTCAATTTAAATGTCAACTCTTTCCAAACAGAAAATTGTACTTTTTCTCTTCCTGCCGCGATTCGGCCAGTCGCCCGGATATGGAAAAGCGGTCCCGCGGGGATACCCCGCGGGACCGCTGTATCGTGTTGCAGAAAAGCCGTTTTCCCTGCCGATGCGCCGACTCCCGGAATTCAAAACCGGGAACTTTCGTCGCCGGATGTTTCCGGCTTCTCCGGAGAATATCCGGGCTCATCCCGCAAGGAAGCGGGCGGAGCCGGGATCATGGACAGGCTGCCATCCGGCATCAACCGCGGCGTCACTCCTTCCGGCGGCCGCGAACCGGGTCGAACTGCCGGAGCTCCTTCAGGTAGTCGCGGTAGTAGGCGAGATAGAAGGCGAGCGGACGCGTGAAGTTCCTGCCGACCAGCCCGGCCAGAAACATCTTTGAAATGCTCTTTTCGCGCTTGAGAATATCCTGCGACTTGACGAACTGCAGCCGCTCCTCCGGACTCAGCCGCGACATGATGATCCGCATCGCCGTGACCGCCTGCGGCTGCCGCATCCAGATATACATGATGTCCAGCGCATTGACGTAGAAGAGTTTCATAAGATTGTTCCGCTTGAGCTCCGAAAGCCCGGGGAATGCGTCGTGCGCTTTCATGAGCTCCGGCAGGTCCGCCTCCGGCAGCAGGAGCTCGAGCTTCGAAATCAGCGCGAAGAGTTCGCGCAGCTTGGTGCGGATATCCGCGAGCCGCGCCGTGATGTTGCGCGTCCGGTCGGCCCGGGCCTCGATGACGCCGCCGATCACGTCCGACGCGAGTTTCGAGAGGATCGCCGCCCACTGCTGCAGAATCATTTCAATCCCCCGCACGCCGAACAGGCCGAGCACGCCCCCCAGCAAGAAGTTGAAAAGCAGCGCCAGCGGAATCGACAACGGAGCCCGCAGCCAGTTCCCCCAGACCGCCGCCTTCGGAAATGCGCGCAGCAGATTATGCCCCATGATATAGAAGCCGTTCGCAAACGCAATGCCGGTGAATACCAGGACCGGCTGCGACTCCGCCGTCCAGCCGAGCCAGTCGTTCAGGATCACCGTTTTGACCAGCCAGTCCAGGATCGGCACCGAAAGCCCGGTGTAGAAGAGCGAATCCGCCACCCGCTGCCACGAGATGAAATCGTTCCACTTGAGCAGCGGAGAACTCCGCAGCCCGCCGCCGGCCAGCACCGACTGGATAATGTTCCGCACCCCCGTGATGCCGAGCCAGATCACCGCACCGAAATAGGTCAGGAACCACCAGTCGTAGGAACCGTAATAGAAAGTCAGGAACGCCGCCAGAAACCCGATCAGGATCTTGACCGCGATCTTGATGTTGCTGTTCAGGTAGTGCCAGTATTCGCCGAGCGTCGCGACCGGGCGCGTCAGCGGACTCTCGGGAGGCGGGGACGCGAAGCCTCCCAGCGTCGCAAGATTCCCGACGCCGCGGTCGATGGTCTGCGCCGGGTCCGGACACTCCCACTTCACCCGGACGTCGTAACCGAACCCGAAACAGCGGCCGACCCGGTTCCAGAAGCCGTGCCCCTCGCGCGGCAGGCAGCTGAGCTGCCGGTAGACCGATGAAACGACCTCGAGCAGCTTCAGCTCCGGCAGCATCCCGTGCCGGATCGCCCGCCGCACCGGTCCTGAAAGCGTGTCGACCACCACAAACCCCATGCCGTGCACCTGCCGCGACGGACGGCTGGCCGAATCGCTGCCGAGCGACGCATCGAGCGGAGCGCGCAGATAGAACTCGAGGAATCCCGACATGTCGCGCAGAATCTGCCGCAGCTTTTCGACCCGTCCGGTCCGGTCGCTCCGGTCCGAATCGGTCACCCGGTTGATCGCGCGCCGGATCAGGTTCTTGAGCTTGAAGACGCTTCCGCTGTTCAGAGCGTGCCGCAGCTGGTTGATGAGGTCGTCGTCCGGGCGCTCTCCGGCGACGTCGTCCTTCAGGTTGAAAATTTCGAGCGTCGTGATTTCCCCGCGGCAGTCGTAAAGAATTTCGATCACGTCCTCAAGATGGAGTCCGCTCAGATTCAACGTCATGCGAAATCCGGAGGCAACCTTGTGCAGTTCGGTGATGAGCTCGTACGGGCTGCTGCGGTTGATCTCGGGCAGGTCGTCCATTTTCGCAGGCGGCAGATCCCAGCGGGTCCGGTCGATATACCGGGCGCGCAGCAGTTCGCCGGAGAGCGCGCCGAGCCGGGCGCGCAGCTCGCTCAGCCGGGATTCCTCGCCGCTCTTGCGCTCCTTTTCGGCTTCGAGCGCCTCCAGCCGGATCAGCAGCTGCCTGCGCACCAGCGTCACCAGCAGCTCCCCGATATGTTCGATCGACGGCTGCCCGTACTGCACGGACGCGAGAAACTCCTCCTTCGATACCGGCGGGAGATCGATGCCGTAAAAAGCGTTGAGCCGGCCCCTCCCCTCGCGGTTGAATTCGTCGAGAATGTCGAGCACGACCTTGCGGCGGAAGTTCGCGGCCTTGCGGCACTTCCGCGTGAACTCCTCGGTTTTCGGCCGGTCGAGGAACTTCAGATAGTCGTTGACGCCCGAAAATCCGCGCGGCGCCCAGATCATCTCGATGAACCGGCCGCGGAACAGCGAACGGAATTCAACCCCGATGCGGACGTCGACATTCATGATCCGCGCCGCCCGCAGCAGCTCTTCGGCCGCCTCGCGCGGAACGTAGTTGTAGTAGATGACCTGCAGCTTGACGATGCCCTTGATCCACGCATCCATGATAAGGTGGGTCGGCGACTTGCGCCCCTTCGTATTCGCGTCGTGCACATGCTGGTCAAAGGTGACCGGCGTCCAGTTCTCCGGCATTTCGACCAGATGGTACCGGCGCAGCAGCCGGCGGATGAACAGCGGATTGCCGAGCATCGCCGTGCGCATGTCGTGCGCGAGGCGCAGCCTCCGCAACGGATCGACCCGCTCGCGGACCAGGTCCTTGATGACCTGCAGAAGCGCGCGGGCCGTGTTGTAGCGCAGCAGCACGTCGAGCCCCTCGATGACCTCGTCGCGGAGCGCCTGCAGCGCGGCGAGACGCTCCTCCATGGCCGGAACGCCGGCCTCGAAGGTGTCGAGCAGCCGCAGCATGGTCCGGGTCATCCGGACCGCGCGCGGCTCCGCAAGCTCCCGGATGCCGCGCGGATGCAGATCCTGCGCGAATTCGGGCGGGCGACCGCCGCGCGCGCGATAACCGGCCACGGCCTCATCCACGGCGCGCACCAGCTCGTAGTCGGCGGCGTCAAACAGCAATTTCGGTTCCCGGAACTCCATACTCCCCCCCGCAACGCGGATTTTCCGCTGAGTAAACTATCAGGTAAACAATCTATCACACTTCGAACAAAAATGCAAATTCAAGTTGCGAAAACCGGGATGCGGTGATATTATGTAATAGCGGGGCAGAACGCTCCGCAGGCTTAACGGGAGACCATCATCATGAAAAAATTTCTTTTCGCCATTCTCGCCGGCTGTTCGCTGCTGGCGGCGCAGGCCAACGCCGACGCGCTCTCGATCCTTCAGAACACCCGCATCAAGGCACAGCAGACGGTCAGCCTCAGCAACCTGAGCAATATTTTCCTGACCGCGGCCCGCTACCTGGGCGACAACCGGAAATATCCGACGCTCTCCGAACTGAATTTGCCGGTCAGAACGCTGGCGAATCCGTACCACGGGCTCGGCGCCGAGCAGCAGATCCCGGACAAAATCACCGATGCGAACAGCGGCTACGCCTATTTCGGCGCCGCGCTGAACGGCACCGGCGCCGTCGCCGCCCCGACCACGACTCCGCTCGCATTCGAAAAACCGTCGATCCGGCCGGACGGAAAGGTGGCCGTACTCTTCGTCAGCGGCAAGGTCCAGGTCATCGACCTGAAGGCCGAAAACTGCGCCGGCGTCATCGAGGCCCTGAAGAAAGAGGTCAAGAATCCGAACGCGGCGATCTGGGACAAACTCGCCGCCGCCGCCAAAGCGATTGACGAAGCCAAGTAGCCGATGGCCGCTCTCGTTTCGGTCCGCAAAGTCCTCTCCTACGAATCCGGTCTCACCGCCGAACTGCACGAGCTGCTCGCACCGCTCGGCGGCATGGAAGCGTTCGTCAGCCCCGGGGAAAAGGTCCTGCTGAAGCCGAATCTGCTCGGGCCGTTTCCGCCCGACGCCGCGGTGACCACCCATCCCGCCGTGGTGGAAGCGGCCGCCCGGCTCGTGCTCGAAGCCGGCGGACGCTGCTTCGTCGGCGACAGTTCCGGCTGCGGCTCGCGCGAAGCGGTGCTCAGGACGACCGGAATCGGAGAAGTGATCAGCCGCCTCAACCTCGAATGGGCCGACCTCGACACGCCGGCCGGCTGTGAATTCCCGCAGGCCCGCGTCGCGCGCCGGATTCAGCTCGGCGCCCCGCTCGCCGGAATGGACAAGATCATCAACCTGCCGAAAGCCAAAACCCACGTCCAGATGGTTGCGACCGGCGCAGTCAAGAATCTCTACGGCTATCTGCCGGGGACAAGCAAGAGCGAATACCACTACCGGCTCAGGACCCGCGAATGGCTGGCCGAACTCCAGCTCGACCTCGCCGTCTGCCTGCCCCCCGCGCTGAACATCATGGACGCCGTGGTGGGCATGGAGGGCGAAGGTCCCTCCGGCGGAACGCCGCGCCGCCTCGGTTTCCTCGCCGCCTCAGCCGAAACCGTTGCGCTCGACATGGTGACTTTCCGCGCCATGAATCTCGACACCGGCACGGTCCCGCTGCTCACCGCCGCGCGGAAGCGCGGTTTCGGCACAACCGATTTCCGGGAGATCACTCTCGCCGGCGCAACGCACGAAGAGCTGCTCTGTGCCGATTTCAAGTCGATCCGGCAGCTCGACAGTCCGCTCCGGCTGCTGCCGCTGCCGCGGAAATGCCTCGACTTCGTTCAGCGCCACTGGAAGGCGGTGCCGCATATCGACCGGGCGAAATGCGTCAAATGCATGCGCTGCCGCGACGGCTGCCCGGTCCGGCCGCCGGCCATCGACCCGGCAAAGGCCGCGGTCGCAAACCCGGCCGTCTGCATCAAGTGCTACTGCTGTCACGAGTTCTGTCCGGTCAAGGCGATCAGCGTGAATCCGACCTTTCTCGAACGGTTCATCCTGACGCCGCGCCTCCGCACACTGGCGGCGCGCCTGGCGGGAGCCGTCAAAAGGTAGGAGCGAAAGCGGTTATTTCAATTGATTCGTCTCCGCCGATTGAAATATCCGCAATCCGGAATTATGTTATACAGTTGAATAGGAATCACGGAAACAGGAAATTGTCCCGGGAACATCAGCTCATGAAAAAAATCATCGTAACCGGAGGAGCCGGTTTCATCGGTTCGGCAGTGGTCCGATCCATCATCGGCAATACCGCCGACGCCGTGTGCGTGATTGACAAGCTAACCTACGCCGGCAACCTCGAATCGCTGGCGGAAGTCTCCGCCGATCCGCGTTACCGCTTCGAACAGGCCGATATCTGCGACCGCAGGGCGCTGGACCGGATCTTCACGGATTTCCGGCCCGACATCGTCATGCATCTCGCCGCCGAATCGCACGTCGACCGTTCGATCGACGGCCCCGGCGAATTCATCCAGACCAACATCGTCGGAACCTATACGCTGCTCGAGGCGGCCCGGAGTTATTTCGATACGCTCCCCGAAGAGGCGAAACGGGAGTTCCGTTTCCACCACATCTCGACGGACGAGGTTTACGGCGACCTTGAGGGGCCGGAGGATTTCTTCCGCGAAAGCACGCCATACGCTCCGTCGTCGCCCTATTCGGCCAGCAAGGCGGCCAGCGACCATCTGGTCCGGGCCTGGAAACGCACTTTCCGGCTGCCGACGATCGTGACGAACTGCTCCAACAACTACGGCCCTTACCACTTCCCCGAAAAGCTCATTCCGCTCGTGATTCTGAATGCCCTCGACGGAAAACCGCTGCCGGTCTACGGAACCGGAGCGCAGATCCGCGACTGGCTCTATGTGGAGGACCACGCCCGCGCCCTCTATCTCGTGGCGACGCGCGGCGTTCCGGGCGAAACCTACAACATCGGCGGCCACAACGAAAAGAAGAACATCGAGGTGGTCGAAACCATCTGCGCACTGCTCGACGAACTGCGTCCCCGCGGCGACGGCAGGTCCTACCGCGAACAGATCACCTTCGTGGCCGACCGGCCCGGGCATGACCTGCGCTACGCGATCGACGCCGCCAAAATCGGCCGCGAGCTCGGCTGGAAGCCGCAGGAGACCTTCGACAGCGGCATCCGCAAAACCGTGGAGTGGTACCTGGCCAACAAAGACGGCTGGTGCAGACGCGTGCAGGACGGCTCCTACTCCCGCGAACGGCTCGGCTTGGGAGGGAAAGGACGATGAAGGGAATCGTTCTGGCCGGGGGCGCCGGCTCGCGCCTCCACCCGGTGACGCTCGGCGTCTCCAAACAGCTGCTGCCGGTTTACGACAAGCCGATGATCTACTATCCGCTGTCGGTGCTGATGCTGGCGCAGATCCGCGACATCCTCATCATCACCACGCCGGAGGACCAGGCCGGATTCATCCGGCTGCTCGGAGACGGTTCGCGGTTCGGCATCAATCTGACCTATGCGGTGCAGCCGTCTCCGGACGGTCTGGCCCAGGCCTTCCTGATCGGCAAGAAATTCATCGGGAAGGATTCCGTGGCGCTTGTGCTCGGAGACAATATCTTCCACGGCGCCAACCTTCAGGACCTCCTGCTCAAGGCCGTGCGCAGGGAGTGCGGAGCAACCGTCTTCGGCTATTACGTCTCCGACCCGGAGCGGTTCGGCGTGGTTGAATTCGACGGCAACGGACAGGCCGTTTCGATCGAGGAGAAACCCGCGAAGCCGAAATCGAACTACGCGGTGACCGGACTTTATTTTTATGACAACAACGTCATTTCGATTGCGGAGAGCATCCGGCCCTCCGCGCGCGGCGAACTCGAAATCACGAGCGTCAATTCAGCTTATCTCGAAGCGGGCACGCTCCATGTCGAGCGGCTCGGGCGCGGCTACGCCTGGCTCGACACCGGCACGCACGAAAGTCTGCTCGACGCCGGCAACTTTATCCGGACCATCGAATTGCGGCAGGGTCTTCAGGTCGCCTGCCTCGAGGAAATCGCGTGGGACAACCACTGGCTCAGCACGGACGAAGTACTCGAAAGCGCCCGTGATTTAATGAAAACGGATTACGGGCAGTATCTGGCCCGGATCATCAAAGGCTGACTCCATGAACATCATCGAAACTCCAATCGAAGGCGTGAAAATCATCGAACCGAAGGTGTTCGGCGATGCGCGCGGATATTTCTTCGAATCCTGGAACAAAGCGGCATTCGCCGCAGCCGGAATCGAAGCCGACTTTGTCCAGGACAATGAATCGTTCTCGACCTACGGCGTATTGCGCGGACTCCACTATCAGATGCCGCCCTACACGCAGGCGAAGCTTGTGCGGGTCATCGAGGGGACCGTGCTCGACATCGTCGTCGACATCCGCAAAGGGTCGCCGACCTTCGGCCGGAATGTCGCAGTCGAGCTTTCGGGCGAAAACAAGCGCCAGCTTTTCGCGCCGCGCGGCATGGCGCACGGATTCGCCGTGCTGTCGGCGACGGCGACCTTCGCATACAAGTGCGACAACATCTACGCGCCGACGCATGAACGTTCGATCCGGTTCGACGATCCGAAACTCGGCATCGACTGGCAGATTCCGCCGGAAAATTACCTGTTGTCGGAGAAGGACCGCAAAGGCGTCCCGTTCGACGAAGCCGAATATCTGTAATGGGGAAAACTGACACAATGCGGATTCTGATCACAGGAGCAAACGGAATGCTCGGCCGGACCCTGCAGCGCAAGCTCGCCGGCTTCACCCTGATTCCGACCGACCTGCCGGAAGGCGACATCACCGATGAAACGAAATTCGACGCTCTGATGGCGAAGGAGAAGCCCGACGCGGTCATTCACTGCGCGGCCATGACCGCCGTCGACAACTGCGAGAGCAATCAGGACCTCGCCTTCAAGCTCAATGCGCTCGGCTCCGCCAACGTGGCGGCGGCCTGCAGCCGGCATCATGCCCGGCTGATCGCAATTTCGACCGACTATGTGTTCGACGGGGCAAGCCCGCGGCCGTACCATGAATTCGACCTTCCGACCGGGGGAGCGACCGTCTATGGGCAAAGCAAATTCGCCGGGGAAGAGCTGATCCGGCACTGCTGCCCGAACCATGTGATCTGCCGGATCAGCTGGCTCTACGGTCCCGGCGGCCCGAGCTTCGTGCATGCGATGCTGAAGCTGGCCGACGGCAGCCGCCCGGAACTGAAAGTTGTCGATGACCAGCGCGGCAACCCGACCAGCACGCTCGCCGTGGCCGACGCGCTGCGCGGAATTCTCGAACGGCCGCTGCTGGCCGGAACCTTTCACCTGACCTGCGAAGGAGAGGCGAGCTGGTATGATTTCGCCCGCGAAATCTTCCGGCAGCGCGGAATCGAGCAGAAAGTAACTCCATGCACGACCGCGGAGTTTCCGCGCCCGGCCCCGAGGCCGGCGAATTCGCGGCTGGAAAAACGGATGCTGCGATTGTGCGGGCTGCCTCCGATGCCGGAATGGCGTGAAGCGCTGGCGGAGTTCCTGAAATCCGGTCTTTGAAAATTCCCCTGACAACCGATCCCATGCCAAAGGAGGAAAAATGACATTGAAATCATATGTCCTGATGTGCGCATTGGCGTTCTCCGCCGTTCTCTCGGCCAATCCGCTCGCCCTGCCGGAATACACACGCGAAGTCAAGCTGACTTTCGCAACGCCGGAGGCGGCAAAAGAGGCAAAACTCACTCTTCTCCCGCTCCCGGCAGGAAAGCATTTCGCGTTTTCGACCCGCTGGGACGACAGCAATCCGAAACATGCGAGAATGGCCGAGCTGCTTGCGAAGCACGGTTTCAAGGGGACCTTCTTCCTCGTCGCCCGGGATGACAAATTCTATGACGAGACCCTGCCGCTGCTGACCCGGAAGGGGCACTCGGTCGGCAACCATACCCTGAACCATCCGAATCTGGCCACGCTGATTCCGAACGAAGTTTCGCGCCAGATCCTGCAGAACCGGGCCGAATACGAAGCCCGGACCAACCAGCCGGTCAACGCCTTCGTCCTGCCGTACTGCGCCTATAAAAACGGCAGCGACAGCCTGAGCCCGCTGCGGATCGGTGAAGCGCTGTACCGCTCCGGCGAACTCGGCTCCCCCGAATATTTCCCGAATCTTGAGGAGGAATACGGGCTCCCGGCCGGCAGCTGGTCGGTCAGCAGCCTGTTCTCGATCGACGACCGTCACCCCTCGGCGGAAAGGTTCGACAGCGAGATCGAAAAACGGCTCAAGAGCATGAAGCCCGGCGATTATTTCCACGCGACGCTCGGACTGCACACCTGGCAGGACGACAAAGGGTTTGAAACACTCGACGGGATTTTTGCGAAATATGCGAACCGTCCCGACTGGTGGTACTGCAATGAAAACGAATACAACGCCTACCGTTACGCGGCGCAGCATACGCGAATTGAGAAGCGTGTGGAAGGCAACCGCGCAATCTTCCTTCTGGCCGGGCCGACTCCGGCCGCGCTCGGTTCCGATACGCCGCTCTGGGCGGCGGTGACGCCGGCCACGGCGGACGGGAAAACCCGGGTCAGACTGCCGCACACGCTCGCCATGCCGGAGAAGATCGACCTGGCCGTCACCAACGGCAGCGACCTGGTCAAGCCGAAAAAATTCCCGGCCGTCGCGGTCTCGCTGCAGATGAATCTCGAAGAAGAGAGAGTCACGCTGACGCTGGCCAACCAGGGCAAGCTCCCGCTCACGAACGTCACGGTCGCTTTCCGGCTGCCGCTGCTGATCACGACCGACGAACGGGTTCCGCGAAAAAGCGCCGAGCTGATCGCCCCGGGCTCGACCGTCACCTACTCGGTCAATTTCACGGAACAGCGGAAAACCGCGCTGTACCAGTGCGGCAGGCTGTTCGCTGCGGCGGAAGTGGACTTCGAACTCGATGAAAAACCGCAGCGGCTCTGGGTCGCCACGACCGACGAGCTGCCGCAGTTCGCCGAAGCGGTTCCGCGCGACACGGCGCTTGCCCTCGGCCCCCTTCCCCCGGAATCCTTCACGCCGGAGCTGCTCGCCGCGGCCTCGAATCCGCAGGAATCGCTCTCCAACTGGGAACCGCTCAAAGCCGGCGAATGGAATCTGCCGTACCTCGTGCAGATCCCGAAGAAGGAGAAGGAGCAGGTCGCCGTCGCCCTCACCTTCCGGGCGGAGGCCGCGATCGACGGCTGGAAACTCCACGTCGGCTCCCGGGATGTTCTGGGTGTCTATTTGAACGGCAGCAGGATTGAAGTCAAATCGCTGCCGGAACGGATCAAGGCCCAAAAAGGGCTGAACCGTCTCGTCGTGCTCTACAAGGCGAACGGCGGGCCGCACATGATTTCGGTCTCCAAGGGCAGCAATCCGAATCTCCCGGTCGAATTCGTGCAGCAATAAGGACGGATACGCTTTTTTCATCCTCCGCTTGCAAACCCTCCTCTGCCGGCTTATATTGAAACGGCCGGAGGGGGGTGGCATGTGTGGTTCGAAATGCGGAAGAAAACCTGAAGGTGAGCGAAAATTCCGGTAACGCTGTTCTGCTGCCGGCCCTTCAACACTGCGGCGAGCATATTCGCGGCATCGGCCAGCTGTTCATTCTGATCATCCTCAATTCCAAGTAAGGAGCGGAAATGTTTTGTTCGAAATGCGGAACCAGACTCGAAGAGGCGGCCCGGTCCTGCCCGCTCTGCGGAGAACCCTGCCGGCGGCAGTCAACGCCGCCGGTCTCCTTCGACAGCGGCCTTGTGTGGGCGATCCTCACCACGGTCTGCTGCTGTCAGCCCTTCGGCATCGCGGCAATCGTCCTGGCCTGCCAGGCCTCCAGCTACGCGGCGGCCGGCAACTTCGACGCGGCGGAGAAAGCGGCGAAAAGCTCAAAGCGTTTTTCCCTGATCGCGTGTCTGGTCTTCGCCGGACTGATCATGCTGGTCATTCTGTCCCAGCTTCTCATGTTCTTCGTTCCGTTCCTGCTCCTGCTGTTTGCCGGAGCCGCGTCGAACCCATAGAAAGCCGGAAGGAGAAAAGCGCGGCAATTGAACGACCGCCGCCTTTTACGCATCCGTCAGCGACTGCGGGCTTCCTCCCTTCTTCGGATGCCCCGCCGCATAAAGCGTAAAAACGACCAGCCCCGCCGTCATGCCCGCCGCAATCGCAATCATCGCAATCCGGCTGGCCTCCCGGCAGCCCGTCACGTTCAGCAGCGTGCTCACGAACATCGTCCCGGCCACAATCGAAAAACTCTTGTGGATGTACTGCGCATATCCGGCATCGAACGCGATCCGGTGCATCCGCACCCCGAGCGGAAACCCGACGAAACCGCCAGCCGCCACCAGCATTGCTCCCCAGAGCACCTGCCATGCCACCGCATCGGCGTGGAACAGATAAGTCAATCCGCCTGAAAGAGTGGTCAGCGTCACCATGAGCCGCACAATCCGGCTCGTGTAATGTTCCGGAACCCGGAACACCGAAGTCAGAAGCGGGCGCATCAGGATTCCGCCGCCGAGTCCGAGCATCGACGACAAAACCCCCGTCGCCACCCCGGTTCCGAACACGCCGAACCGTTTCTTCGGCGGAAACGCCCCGAATTCATCGGCGTAGACCCGGGTGGTGGAACAGGCGGTCTGCACACCGATCAACAGGATGAAACCGGCCAGCATCCATTGCAGCACATCCGGGCTGCCGAAAAAGCGGAACAATTCCTCATTCAGCAGCTTGCCGAAAAACGAAGCGCCGATCGCGCCGGCCGCCAGCGGAATCACCACAAGCCGCCCCGGCTGATCCTTCTTCCAGCCGATCTCCGGAAACTGCCGAACCACGGTCGGGATTGTGGCCGGAACCATCTGAAGCAGGCTGATGCCGACCGCATCGAACGGTTCAAACCCGAGGATCAGCATGGCCGGAACCACAATCCAGCCGCAGCCGACTCCCCAGAAGCCGCCCGACATCATGCCGACCAGCCCGATCAGCGGGCCGGCGATCCACAGCAGCTGGTTCATCGGCGCGCCTCCGACGCTTCGGCGATGAAATCAGTCAGGAACGGTTCGCAGCGGTCGAACGCGCCGCCGTGGTCGGCTCCGGCGATGTGGAAACAGCGAACCAGCGGATGCCCGAGCGCCGCGAGGCTCGCCGCCATCAGCGCGTTCTCCTCCGGCCTCCCCGGCATGTCGAGCCCGGATTCGCCGGTCACCAGCAGGATCGGCGGCAACTCCGGCGACAGGTGGCCAAGCGGCGCATAGCGGTCGATCACCGGCTCAAACTGGCTCTGCGGATAGTGCAGGTCGATTTTAAGCTGAAAATGAGTGGTCATCTGTCCGCTGACCAGCAGCAGCCCGGCCAGTTTGCGCGAATCGATGCCGTATGCGGCCAGGTACGACCGGTCCATTCCGGTCATGGCGGCGAGCCACGCCCCCGCCGACATGCCGCCGACGAACACCCGCTCCGGATCGATGCCGCGCGCTTCGGCGCGTTTCAGCGTCCAGGCCGTCGCCGCGACCGCATCGGCCAATGCCGCCGGAGCCGGAAACTCGGGGCTCAGCCGGTATCGCGCCTCAATTACCGCCATCCGGCCGTCGAAAAGCGCATCCGGCACTTCCCGGCCGCCGCCGGTCAGCCCCCCGCCGTGGAACCAGACCACCGCCGGAAACGCCGTCCCCCGCTTCGGAATCCGGAGATACAGCTGCTGATCCGTTCGTCCGCGCCCGCCGAAGTCCGCCGTTTCAACCGGATGGTAGGCATCCTCATTCGGAATCCCGAGATCGTCCCATTCGCTTCTCATGGCTGTTTTTCCTCCATCGGGTTGCAAGATTCAAAAAAGCATATTATTGTATACAGTATACATTATTTGAGAAAACGCAAATGAAAAACAGGATTTTCCGCAGAATTCGGTCCGGAAAACCCGGACAAACCGGCTTTTTCAGGTTTCCTCCGCCGATGCGATTGACATTCCGACGGAAAGCGGGTATTGTAACAATGCGGCCGGACATGGCCGCTGCATGAGGAGGAAAACGAACCTGAAACCTCGAGGCCCGCAGCCGAGAGGGCAACTTTTCGGGGAACTCAGGAGAACAATCATGAGCCAGAATTTCATCGAGGTCGATTCCGGGAAATGCGTCAGGTGCGGGTTCTGCATCATCGACTGCCCGACCTGCGTGCTTGAGATGGGCGACAACGGCCCGCAGGTCCGCGAAGACCAGTGCATCGAGTGCGGTCACTGCGTGGCGGTCTGCCCGACCGAGGCGCTCGACAACACCCGGACCCCGCGCGCCGAACAAAAGCCGTTCGACCCGGCCGAACTGCCGACGCCGGAGCAGGCCGCCTGTTTCCTGCGCACGCGCCGCTCCATCCGCGGCTTCCTGGATAAACCCGTGCCGCGTGAAACGATCGACAAACTGCTGGATATCGCCCGCATCGCTCCGACGGGAGGCAACACGCAGGGCGTCCGCTTCCACATCATCCACAACAAGGAGAGGCTCCGGGAAATCACCGCCGCCGCCATGGCCTGGGCCGAACAGCGGCTGGATCTCGCCCCGCACCTCGCATCGATGGTCGCCTACCACCGCGCCACCGGCAAGGACAACGTGCTGCGCAACGCGCCGTACCTGATCCTGACGCTGATGGACGAAGCCACCAGGCCGATGTTCCGCCAGAACGGCCGCTTCATGCTGACCTATGCCGAACTCTACGCGCCGATGCTCGGGCTCGGCAGCTGCTGGGCCGGCTGGGCGGAAGCCGCCGCGATCTCCGGCGACCCGCAGACGCTCGGGCTTCTCGCGCTGCCGAAGGGGAAGGTCGTCACCGGAGCGATCGTGGTCGGCATTCCGCGTTACCGTCACAAGCGCATCCCGACCCGGCATCCGCTCGAAGTGACCTGGGTGGAGTGAAATGGCGCTGGAGAAAACCAATCTCAGCGAACAGGCCTACCGGCTGCTGACCGAACGAATCCTGAACGGGAAATATCCGGCCGGCACGCGGCTGACCGAAGAGGCGCTCGCCGCCGAATTCGGCATCAGCCGCACGCCGCTGCGTGAAGCGCTGCGGCGACTGACCACGGAGGGGCTGCTTGAAGCGCTGCCGAAACGCGGGCTGCGCGTCACCAGTCCCACCGAAGCGGAGATCGCGGAACTCTTCGAATGCCGCAGCATGATCGAGCCGCCGGCGCTCGCCGCGACGCTGCCCCGGATTCCGCAAGACGAGATCCGCTCCCTGCTCGACCGGCTCGAAAGCGCCGCGCCGGAGGAGTCCCTCGCCGTCGATGAAGCAATGCACCGGCTTGTAGCGGAGTACTGCGGCAACCGTTTCCTGCGCGAAATCATCCTGAACCTGATCCGGCGGAGCGCCCCGTTCCGCACGATGCGGACCTACTCGACGCCGGAAGAGCCGAAGGCCGAACGGACGGCACTCCTCGCCGCCATGCTTGAAGGGGACGAAGAGAAAAGCGCCCGGCTGCTGGCGGAACATTTTCACTTCCGCAGCTTCCGGGCGGACGGCGCCGGTATCGCGCCGCCGGCACAGCCGCCCGGGAGCTGACCTGTTCAGGAGAGGCGAACGCCCGCTCTTTCCGGCGTTATCCCCCCCTCCGGATTCAGCCGTATCAGCGTGAACGTCGCACTATTCTGCCCCGGAATACCGGGTCGGATCGGGAACCCCGGCCTCTCTGAACCCGGCGATCCGCAGAGCGCACGAGTCGCACTTCCCGCAGCTCCGGCCTTCGGAGTCGGGATTGTAACAGCTCGTGGTCAGAGCGTAATCGACGCCGAGGCGGGTGCCGGTTTCGATGATCTGCGCCTTGCTCAGATTCTGAAGCGGCGCATTGATCCGGTAGCTCCACCCTTCATCCACGGCGCAGGTGCCGAGCCGGGCGGTTTCGCGGAATGACTTGATGAATGCGGGGCGGCAGTCCGGATACCCTGAATAATCGACGCTGTTGACGCCGATGAAAATATCGCGGGCGCCGAGCACCTCCGCCCATGCGGTCGCGAACGACAGAAAGATCAGGTTCCGGGCCGGAACGTAGGTGATCGGGACGCCGGGCGACGCCGATGCCTCCGGCACCTCCAGCGCATCGTCGGTCAGGGCGGAGCCGCCCCAGAGCCGCAGGTCGATCTTCACGGTATTGTGCTTTGCCGCGCCGAGCTGCTTCGCCACCTTTTCCGCCGCTTCGAGTTCGCAGAAATGGCGCTGCCCGTAGTCGAACGAGAGCGCATAACATTCGAAATTTTCCGATTTCGCAATCGCCAGAACAGTGGCGGAGTCGAGTCCGCCGCTTAAAAGAACTACAGCCTTCTTCATCTTGATTCCTTTCCGATGCGATAATATACACCCGTTCCGGCCGGGGGTCAACAGACGCACGATGTGCAAATGCGGAAAGGCCCGTAAGGGCTCTTCCTCACTCCCACGCCTCGGCCGCCAGCGCGTCGAAAACCGCCTGCAGATCGTCGTAACGAAGGGCGGCGTAACGGTCGAGCGGAGTCGGCTGGGCATTGACGATCACGATTTTTCCGCCGCCGCGGCAGGTCGCCAGCGGCAAGGAGGCGGCGGGCTGGACCGTGAGACTGCTGCCGAGAACCAGCAGCAGCCGGGCCCTCCCCAACTCGGCAAAAGCCCGGTCGAGCAGGGCTTCGTCGAGATTTTCCCCGTAAAAGACGATATCCGGCTTGATCAGGCCGCCGCATTCACAACGCGGAATCCGGTCGTCCAGCACCAGCAGAGCGATCTCGCGGTAGCTGAACATCCTGCTGCACCGGAGGCAGTGATGCTGCGCGGGACTGCCGTGAAGTTCAAAAACGCGGCGGCTCCCGGCCTTCCTGTGCAGCAGGTCGATATTCTGGGTGTAAACCGAGTCGAGCCTTCCGGCCTCCTCAAGCCGGGCCAGAACACGGTGGACAGCGGCGGGATGGAAGTCGTCCAGCCGGTAAATGAACTCCTTCGCCCAGCCGTAGAACAGCTGCGGTTCGGCGAGGAAGCAGTCGAGCGACAGGATCTCCTCCACCGGTTTTCCGTGCCACGGTTCGAGATAAACGCCGTTTTTGCCGCGAAAGTCGCGGATGCCGGAGAGGGTCGATATCCCGGCGCCGGTGAAGGCGACGGTGTGCTCCGATTCCCGGAGCAGCCGTTTCAATTCCTCATACATGATGACTCGCTTTCCCATCGCCCGGCACGCCGGGGAGCATCACGGGGCGGAGACGGGGGAAAGGGGGGAGGCAGCCTCCTCCTCCTCTTCCTCCTCTTCCTGCGGCCGCAGTTCCCCCTTCCAGAGTCCGAGCCGATGTTTTTTGTAGGTGTAACCGGGCGGAAGCAGATTGGTCCAGATCCGGTCGGGACGCTGCGGAAACTCGGTGCCGAGCAGATAGACGACCCTCTCTCCGGCCGGAAGGCGGAACGGCTCCTGCAGCTTGCGCACCTCTTTGCCGGAATAGAACAGCTCCCCGTACAGATCGAGAATATTGCTTTTGTAAAGAAGGCCGGAGGACTCCGCCTTCATCGCTTCCGCGATGGTTCGGCCGAACTCCCGCTTTTCGCGGTCCTGCGCCCGGTACGGCTGCAGAACAACCCAGAAGAAGATTCCCACCGCGACCGACGTGCAAAGCAGCATGAGCCAGACCGGGCGGGTCCGGCGCCCCCAGTGCAGATAGGCGGCCAGCAGCAGCAGCAGGGCCGAAGCGCCCACCGCGATCACCCGGTAGTGGAACGAATCGCTGAAATCGGAGGTATGGGTCAAACTCATGAAACTGCTCAGAAACTCCTCCGGCGCGAAGCAGCCGACCGCGATGGCGACCGCCGCGCCGACCGCGAAATATTCGCAGAGGATCAGCCATTTCCGGAACGTATGCCCGTACCGGCGCATTGCGAGCTCGTAGTTGATGCCGACCAGAATCGACAACGGCCCGAGCAGGAACAGAAAGTCGCGCGGATCGTTGTCCGGCAGCAGCCAGAGCAGCCCGAAGGTCGCGATCGTCAGCGTCCGCAGATAGCGGCTGAAAATCGGCGTTTCGTCCAGCGCCTGGAGCGCCACGCAGAACGGAACCCAGGCGATCAGCGTCCACGGCAGCAGCCGGACGGCAAACTCGACCGGAAAGCAGAGAAGCTTCAGCAGATATTCGAGAAAAGAATTTTCCGCCCACCAGAGCGATTCGAGCGGCACCGTATGCGACATCACCCAGTACGGCAGCCCCCAGAGCAGAACCGTTCCGGCCAGAATCGCAACGCCGATCGGGAAACCGGCCTTGCGGAACTTCGACTTGACCGACAACGGCCGCCGGAAGAAGAACATCGGGAATACGAACAGCAGGATCACCCAGAAGCCGCCGGCCAGAAATCCGAGCGCCAGCAGCCCGAGCGCACAGATCCACCCCATGCTCCAGTTCGTCCGGCGCACACCGAACTGGAAAAAGACCAGCTGGGCCGCCAGCAGCAGAAACATGCTCATCGTCGCCGGATCGCCGTCGATCCCCTTCTCGAGAATCAGGTTCGACCCGAGAAACATCGCCGCCGCCGCGAAACCCGCCCGCGAAGAGCGTTCGCTCGCCGCCGCGATAAAGACCACCGCCGCCGAAGCAGCCACCATCACGACCGAAAGCAGCCGCAGCGCCAGCTCCATCTCCAGCCCGAACCCGCGGTTCAGCAGCGCCGTCAGAGCCGGATAGAGCGGGTACGCGTTGCGGATCGCCACGCCGTGCGCCGTCACGATCGAAGACGACGGCGAAAACTCCGCCGCCTGCACGGCATAGAATCCCTCGAGCCGGAACAGCTCCCGGATTCCGAGGAACCAGGGCTCGAACAGGATCAGGAAGGCGGCGGCCAGCGTCAGAATGCCGAGCCAGCGCGGTATGTTCGTTTCGCGGTACACGCCCATTTGCAGATGACCTTTATTCCGTCCGGAACGCCTTGATTTCGGCGACCATGGTTTCGAACTCCCTTTCCGTCTCCGGATTCTTCAGCCCGGCGAAACGGTCCACGATAAGGATCGTCAGGATGTTCGCGATGAACCCCGGCACGATCTCGTACATCATCGCGTTCCAGTGGAACGCCTTCCAGACCAGCAGCACGACGAGTCCGGCCACCATGCCGCTGAAGACCGGCAGCCAGGTCATCCGGCAGGGCGTCATCGCAAAAATCGGCGTATACAAAACAACATCTCCTGTAATAGACTCGACGGTGAAACAGCAGTAAGGCGATAATGTACCATCGCAAGCCGGGTTTGTCAATGCACCGCGGAACGGAAACCGGGAAAGATCACGCCTCCGGCGCACCGTCGTTCCGGGAGATGCGGATCGAAAGCTCCCCCTGCCGCGGCGCGCGCCCCTCGAAACCGTCGATCAGCTTGCCGACCAGCAGCCGGACCAGCTCCGCGATGCTCTGTTCGACGAGCATGCAGTCGAACGGAAAGATCACCGGGTTTTCGACCGTGCGGTGCACCACGAGCTTCAGGTCGCCCGGCACGCGCAGCCCGCGGGCGTAAAGTCCCATGGTGACCCCCGCGACAAGATCGTCCGAAAAGAGCATGACCGCTTCGGGGCGCTGCGGAGACGACAGGGTCCTGCCGATGCCGACATAGCCGAAGTGGTCGATGTCGAGAATATCGGCGCCGTAGTCGTCGCGCCCGAAGATCCAGCCGGGCCGGATCTCGATGCCGGAAGCCTCCGCCGCCGTCCGGAGCCGCCGGTAAAACGGCGCGAGGTAGGACTCCCCGCCGCCGGGGTGGATGATGCCGGCCGTGCGGCACCCCTGCCGCTTCACCCCCTCGACCATCGCATCGGCCAGCCGTTCCGTGAAAAAGGAGACGCCGCCGGGAATGCCGAGCGCGGTGATCGCCGTGAACGGGACCGGCAGCCGCGCGAACCGGTCGAGCTCCCCGCCGGTCATGCTGCGGACCACAACGCCCTGAATGCGGCGCGACGCGGCCAGCCGCGAAAGGAGCTTCCATCCCTCCCCGGAGGCGGTGTCGTAGATCACCTGGCACTCCGGAATCCCCTGCGCCGCGAGCTCGCGCTCAAGCAGCTCCGCAAGCGGCCGCGTGAACCGTTCGCCGCGGCGCGTATAAAGTTCGGGCAGAAAAAACGCCACCCGGTGCATCCGGGTGCGGCCGATCACGATCGACCCGACCTTCGGGCGGCGGACGATCAGCCCCTCCCGCGCCAGCTGGGCGATCGCATAATGCACATTCGCCTCGGCCGTCCCGACTTCGGCGGCGAGCTTCCGCGCCGGCGGCAGCACCGCCCCCTCCGACAGCCGCCCGGAACGGATCGCCTCGCGGTAGAACTCCAGCACCTGCGAGCGGATGCTCGCACCCGGAACAATTGTCAACCTGTCATCCATAATCCCTTATTATAATCCAGGAAGTCGCGGATTACAAGAAAAAGCGATAAATAATCACTATAATCATCAATCAACTGTTGACATTTGCGGCAAGTTCGGGTATAATATACGGAAATCCAATCCGGGAGATTACGATGGAACATCAGATGAAGCTCACGATCGATTACACGCGGAAAGCCGGCACGGTGCGCCGGCTGAACGGAGTCAACCTCGCCCCGCCGCCGATTGCGGAGAAAGCCTCGCGCGATCTGTCGGCGGACTTCGCCGCGCTGCGCGCGCCGTATGCGCGGCTGCACGACGCGCCGCTCGAAAACGGCAACATGCGTCTCGTGGACGTGCCGTTCCTCTTCGGCAACTGCGACGCGGACGCCGCCGACAAGGCGAACTACTATTTCCGGCAGACCGACGACTACCTGGCGACCTGCCGCCGCTGCGGAAGCGATATCATCTACCGGCTCGGCGTCAGCATCGAACACGGAATCGGGCGCTATTACGCATTCCCGCCGGAGGATTTCGAAAAGTGGAGCGACATCTGCGTCAACATCGTGCGCCACTACAACGAAGGGTGGAACGACGGATTCGCCTGGAACATCCGCTACTGGGAGATCTGGAACGAGCCCGACCTCGCCGGCAACATGTGGAATGCGCCGCTCGAACGCTACTTCGAACTCTACGCCCTGACCGCGAAAAAGCTCAAGGCACGTTTCCCCGGCATCAGGGTCGGCGGCCCGGCCTATGCCTGCAGCGACCCCGGACGGATCAACGCCTTTCTCGACGCCTGCCGCGCCGCCGACGCGCCGCTCGACTTCTTCAGCTGGCACTGCTACACGGCCGACCCGGCCGAAATCGCCGCCCAGCCGGCCCGGGTGCGCGCCCTGCTCGACGCGAAGGGCTTCACCGGCACCGAGCTGCACCTGAACGAATGGCATTACTTCAACGCCGACTGGAAAAAACTCCGCAGCGACGCCCGCTACTGCCGGGAGGTTCATACCGGAGCGGACGGCATCAACGGCATCGATGCGGCGGCCTTCGCCGTCTCCGTCCTCACCCGCTGGCAGGATACGCCGCTCGACCTCGGCAACTATTATACGGCCACCGTGATGCAGGGCTGGGGGCTCTTCGACAACTACGGAATCCCGTTCAAAACCTACCATGCGCTGAAGGCGTTCGGCGAACTGGCCGGCGGCGCCCGGTTCCGCGCGGCCTCGCCGTCGCCGGAGGTCACGGTACTGGCCGGCGACGGCGCCGTGCTCGTCTCGCGTTTCAAAAGCACGGAGCCGGTCTCCGTCGTCTTCGAGGGGAGCATGCCGGAACGGATGCAGGTGCATCTGCTCGACCGGGAGCACGACCTCGAACCGGTCGCCGCCGAACCCGCCGGAAACGTCCTCGCGCTCCCGGGCGAAGGCTCCGCCGTCTGGCTCATCGCCACAGCCTGAAAGGAAGCCGTATCATGAGCGGGAAATCTCCTCTTGAGCTCCTGAATATCGTGCCGATGCTGCCGGAACACCGCGAAGAGCTCGCCGCCGACACGCTCGACCTCCTCCGGCGCGGCTGCATCAACCGGACCGCGTTCATCCTGACGCTCGTGCCGGAGGGGAATCCGCCGGCGGATAAAGCGAAGGTCCTCGGCGAACGCTTCGAACAATTCCGCGCCGCACTCGGCAAAACCGACATGCCGGTCGGAATCCTGATCCAGGCGACCATCGGCCACGGATGGGTGCCGAACACGCCTTCGGAATTCCAGCGCATCGTTCTTCCCGACGGAGAGCGGCCGTATATGTTCTGCCCGCTCGACGAAGCGTTCCGCGCCTGCATCGGGGACGCGGTCCGCCGCCTCGCGGCGCTGCGGCCGGATTTCCTGATGGTCGACGACGACTTCCGGCTGCTGACCGGCCGGGACGGCTGCTTCTGCCCGCTGCACCTCGCGCGCTTCAACCGCGAACAGGGCACGGCTTACGACCGGGAGACGCTGGCCGCCGCTCTCGGGAAGGATGCGGCGCTCGCGGCGAAATACGATGCGCTGCTCAAACAGTCGCTCATCGAACTCGCCGGAGTCATCCGCCGCGCCGTCGACGAGACCGACCCGGAGATGCCGTGCAGCTTCTGCGCCTGCAGCCGGGATATGCGCCACGCGCCGGAGATCGCCCGGATACTCGCCGCGCCCGGCGAACCGCTGACGATCCGGATCAACAACGCCCGTTACCTGAACGAATCGCTGCGCACGGTGCCGGAGTGGCTCATGTTCACCGCCCGCCAGATCGCGGCCTGCCCGCCCGGAAGCCGGCTGCTGGCCGAACCGGACACCTTTCCGCACAACCGTTATTCGACCAGCGCGGCCATGATGCACCTGCAGCTGACCTGCTCGATCCTCGAGGGGTGCCGCGGCGGAAAATTCTGGCTGAGCCGGAGCGGCTGCTGGGAGCCGGAAAGCGGCCGGCTCTACCGCGACACCCTCGCCCGGAACGTCCGTTTCTATCAGGCGCTGGCCGAACTGCCGGTCGAATGGACCGGCGCAGCGACCGTCCTGCCGGAAACGCCGCCGTTGAACTTCCCGCTCGCGTCCCGGAGCGACTCGAACCGGACGTGGAGCACGCAAGTCCTCGGCAAAATGGGCATCCCGTTCCACTTCACGACCTCTCCCGGCGGCATCGTCACGCTGGCCGGCAGCGACTGCGACGCATTGAGCGATGCGCAGCTGAACGAGCTCTTCTCCCGGCACAACTGCCTGCTGGACGGCCCGGCCGCCGTCGCCGCCTGCGAACGCGGCTTCGGCCCCGCCATCGGCGTCGCGGCCGAGGCGTGGAACGGCAAGCCGGTCACGTTCGAGCTGACGCGGGACGGGAACCGGATCCCCGCCGCGGCGACCAACGACCGGGAAGCCCGTTTTGCGAAACTGACCCCGCTGCCGGGAACCGAGGAGCTCTCGAAATTCTACCATACCTCCTCCGGCGTCAGTCCGGAGAAGGAGTATATGATGCCGGGCGCGACCTTTCGCCGAATCCCCGGCGGCGGCCGCATCGCCGTGATCGCCTCGCCGGTCACGCAGTACGGCTTCGCCGCATTCAGCATGCTGAACCAGAGCCGCAAGGCGCAGCTGCTGGAGATTTTCGAGCGGTTCGGCGGCCTGCCGTGGCATTTCCCCGGCGACGACGAAATCCTGCTCAAAACCGGCAAGGCGGAAGGATACGAGATCGCATTCCTGATCGATCTTTCGCTCGACGACGTGCCGGAAGTGCGGCTGGCCGGCCCCGCGGAAAAAGCCGCCTCGGTCGAAACGCTGCTGCCGGACGGAAAGTGGGAACCGGCGCAGTTCGTCCGCGACGGCGGAGAACTGCGCATTTCCCGTGCGCTGCGGCCGCTGCGGCCGCTGGTGCTGCGGATCAAACTGAATCAATAAAGGACAAGTTCCACCAATCAAGCGAGGATCTATGATGTATAACGATGTGAAGGAATTCGGAGCTGTCGGAGATGGTGTAACAAAGGATACACAGGCGATTCAGGCTGCCCTCGATGCCGGCGGGCTGGTATTCTTTCCGCCAGGAACCTATCTCTCAGGAACTCTCCACCTGAGAAGCGGGGGCGGACTTCTGCTTTCTCCCGGCGCAACCCTGCTTGCCAGCCCCGATCCCGAGGATTATAACAAAGATGATTTCTGTCCGCAAAATCGTGTATTCCAAACGGAGATCGTGAGCGGCAGACACCTGATAGCAGCCGTGGAAGTAAAAGATATCGCCATCTGCGGCGGAGGGCGCATCTGTGGTAACGACTCGGCATGGTTGACCGAACCGGATCATACGCTCGGCGTGACTCCTCCGTTTCTGAAGCGCCGACCGGACCGGCCGGGGCAGATGCTTTTCTTCTGCGAGTGCAGCAATATTACGATTCATGATGTGGAGTTGACCGGGGCTACCTATTGGCACTGTTTCCTGCACGGTTGCGAAAATGTCGGCATTCACGGGATCCGGATCCATTCCAACCCCAGGGTTATAAACAACGACGGAATTGATATCGACTGCTGCCGTCAGGTAACGATCAGCGACTGCATCATCGAAACGGGCGATGACTGCATCACCCTGCGCGGAAACAGCGAACCGCTCAAAACAATGCACGCATGTGAATACGTGACTGTTTCGAATTGTATCCTCAGCAGTTATTTTGCGAATGCAATCCGGGTGGGAGTCGGAGGCGGAGAGATCCGGCACTGCTGCTTCAACGGCATTTCGATCTTCCGGACACGAACAGCAATCTGCCTGGTCTCCCGCTATTCTTCGGCAAGCCGCGGGGTGGATATCTCCGATATCGATTTCTGCAATATGCAGCTTCACGCAAAACGCCCGTTCAACATCAAGCTTGACAATGCCGAGGACGAACCGTCACCATGTCGGCGAACCATTCGGGACATCCGTTTCTCAAATGTGTCGGGAACTGCACAGTTGACCGGCTTTATCAGCGGAACGACAGAAGGAAAAATCGAACGTCTGCGTTTTCAGAACATTTCCCTTATCTATGGCGGTTGTGGCACACGGCCGGACCGCGATGAAAACGGTCACTGGGGATGTAGATCCACCTGCAACGCCATCGAGCTCACTCATACATCCGATATCGTATTCTCAGATGTCTCGATCAATTATGACGAAACCGCATCCGGCTGGAAACACGATATTTCCGCCCGCAACTGCAACGTCCTCACCTTCAACCGTTGTCATTTTTCCAACGAAACGGATGAACAATAACAGGAAACCTGCCATGATACACGCATACGCCGATTTTTCCAGGGAAGCCGGCACCATCCGCAAAGTAAACGGAGCGAACCTCGCGCCGCCGGTCTCGAACTTCACCGCCCACGGCAACCTCAACGACGCCTACCGGGCAATGAAGCTGCCCTATGCGCGGCTGCACGATTCGCCGCTCGACAATCCGGGCATGCGCCTCGTCGACATTCAGCAGATCTTCTGCAACGCCGGGGCCGACGCGGACGATCCTTCCAGCTACTATTTCCGGCAGACCGACGACTACATCGCGAACTGCCGCCGCTGCGGAACCGACATCATCTACCGGCTCGGCACCAGCATCGAACACTCGAACGAACGCTATTACAGCTATCCGCCCGACGATTACGAAAAGTGGGCCGACATCTGCATCCACATCATCCGCCACTACAACGAGGGGTGGAACAACGGCTTCAACTGGAACATCCGTTACTGGGAGATCTGGAACGAGCCCGATCTGCACGACAATATGTGGAACGCCGACCTCGAGGAGTTCATCCGGTTCTACGGCATCGTCGCCGCGCGGATCAAGCGGCGTTTCCCGAAGCTCATGATCGGCGGCCCCGCCTTCTGCGGGCTCAACGAACACCAGCTGCGGCTCCTGGCCGCCGAGTGCCGCAGAACCGGCGCGCCGCTCGACTTCTTCAGCTGGCACAGCTATACGGCCGATATCGGCTGGATGCTTGAACAGCCCCGCATCGCGCGGCGCGTGCTCGACGAATGCGGCTTTCCGGGAACCGAACTGCACCTGAACGAATGGCATTATTTCAATGCGGACTGGCGCCAATACCGGAACGACCGGCTCTACTGCCGCGAAGCCAATCGCGCGATGGACGGCCTGCACGGCATCGACTCCGCCGCGTTCCTGACCTCGGTGATGACCGGCTGGCAGGACGGTCCGATCACAATGGGCTGCTATTACACCGCCGGCCTCTGCTGGGGCGTCTTCGACAAATACGCGGTTCCGTACAAGACCTACTACGCGCTGAAGGCGTTCGGAGACCTGACCGATTTCCCGCTGCGCCGCCGGACCGGTTCGGACCGGGAGAACGTCCGGCTGCTGGCCGGATGCGATCCGGGCGGAAACGCGGCGCTCCTGGTCAGTTCCTTCAAAAATGCGGAACCGATCGAACTCGGCATCTCCGGCGCCGACCTCTCCGCAATGCGGCTTCTGCGCCTCGATTGCGAACTTGATCTCGAACCGGTTGAACCGGAGTTCCGGGACGGCAAGCTGATCCTGACGCCGACCGCAAGCTCGAACGTCTGGTTTCTCCCGGGGATTGCAGCCGGAAAATGATCCTCGGAATCATTCTGCTGGCCGTCACCGGCGCCTGCTGGGTCATCATCGGCGCGGTGGCGGGACACGCCGCGCGCCGGAATCTTCCGGTCGGAACGGTGCAGGCGTGTTCGGCCGTGCTGTCGGTGCTGATCAGCAGCGCGGTGCTGTACTGCCGCCCCGATCCCGAATGCGCGTTTTCAATCCGATTCTGGACGATGGCGTCGATTTTCGGCTCGGGATTCTTCAACTACTTCGTCATCCAGCTGATGAGCCGGGCGATGAAAACCGGGCCGAACGGGATCGTCTGGGCGACGATTCAGTCCGCGCTGATCTTTCCGTTCCTGGTCGGCGTGCTCTGTTTCGGCGTGGCGCTGACCATACCGCGCCTCGGCGGACTGGCGGCGATCGTGACGGCGCTCGCGCTCTTCGGACTGGCCCGCGACAACCGCGTGCAGGGGAGCGGCTGGAAATGGGCTGCGGTCGGTTCGCTGCTGCTGGCCGGAATCAATCAGAATCTGTCGAATCTGCCGAGCTACTTTCCGGAAGCGGCGGCGGTCGGCAGCGTGAGCCGCTCCCTGGCGGCGTCGCTCGGGACGCTGACCGCGTTCCTGATCGCCGACTGGCGGACGCTGCCGGCCCGGACGGCAGCGCTGAAGAATCCGCTGATGTGGCGTTACATTGCATGCCTCTCCGGAAGCGGGCTGGTCACAGGGTATCTGCTGATGTACCGCGGGCTGAATCTGGTAGCTGAGGCGGGAGCGGGAGCGATCAGTTATCCGGTTCTGGTGTCGAGCTGCATCGTCTCATTCACGCTGTACAGCATCTTCGTTCTGAAGGAGAAACCGAAGCCTCTGCAGCTCGGCGGCCTCGGCCTCGCGCTTTGCGGCATCGTGCTGATCTCGCTGAAGTAACGCCGCCGAAGGCGCGTCGGCGGTACGCACGGCGTTGTCTGCGGACTGGCATACATTCCGGAATGCCGATCTCGCCCAGATAATATAGTTGAAGACGTCGCCCCCGGCCCCCCGACCGGCAAGGTGCCGGGGCCGCCGGCGGCTACGCCGCCTTGACGGGAGTGCAGGCAGATCGGCCCACTTCACGCAACTGCGGCTGGGGACAGCTCATCACGTTAAACAGCGCCAGGTCAATGTCATGCTTTGGGGAGGCGCGCCCCTTCCGGGGCGCGGTCTTTCTGCGCATCCGCGCAGCAGACCGTGCGGGCTCCCCGTCCGAATCTTCGATTCGGTTTGTGAACCGGTCGGGCAGACCGCAGTTCGCCTCCGGCGGCCGGGGCGCGTCGCCCCCGGACCCCCGACCGGCAAGGTGCCGGGGCCGCCGGCGGCTCCGCCGCCTTTATGCGTGTACAGGCGGCCGCACAAAAAAGCGTCGGAACCGCAAAATGTTCCGTCACTCTCCGCCGGGCAGATATTCAAAGATGTGTTCGATGTCGCCGGCTCCGATCACGGCAAGCAGCAGCGGCCGCGTCCCCCGGTAATCGAGCGCCGCTTCCGCAATCGCTTTCCACTCCGCATCGAGATAGCGCGCTCCCGCTCCGGCGGCGGCAGCCAGCTCGGCACCTCCGACCGGACCCGATTCGCACCAGGCGGCGAACACCGGAACCACGATGGCCGAATCGGCCTTCGCCAGCTCCGCCGCGAGCTGCGGCAGATATTTCCGCAGCCGCGCATAACGGTGCGGCTGAAAAACCACCCGGAGATGATGCCCCGGATATCCGGCCCGTAGCGTCCCGATCGAACTGGCCAGCTCGGTCGGATGGTGTGCGTAATCCTCGATAACCGTCACCCTTTCCGACTGGAACCGGGTCGCCATGCGGCGTGCTACGCCGCCGAAACTCTCAAGCGCCTTCTCCGCCTCCGCCGCATCGACGCCGAGCAGAACCGCCGCCCGGATCGCCAGATGCGCATTCCAGGCCTGATAGCCGATCCACCGTCTGCCGAAGCTGCCGGGAAGCGGGTATTCAAGACGGAGCGCATCCGGGTGCGACGCAAACAATTCATCGGTATGGAGTCCGGCATAGTAGACCAGGTGTTTGCACTGCGACGCGAAGCGGCGGAAATTCGCAAACAGCTGCGCCTCGCCGCCGACGCTCCAACTGTGGTCGTCCTCGACGTTCGGCACAACGCCGAGATACGGATGCACGAGCGTGTGGGTCCCGTCCGACTCATCCACTTCCGTCACGAAAAGGTCGTCCCCCTCTCCGGCCGAAGCCGAAGGGGCGCCCTTCACCGCCGCCCCGATCAGGAACCCCGGCCTGCGCCCGGCATGGACGAGGATATGGGTCAGCATCGCGGAAATGCTGGTCTTGCCGTGGGAACCGGAGACGGCGACCGGCCGCCGGTATTGCGCCGCGAGCCGGGCCAGAAATTCGCCGCGGCGGATCTGCGGGATGCCGAGCTCCGCCGCGCGCATCCGTTCCGGATTCTCCGGGGTCACCGCCGAAGAGTAGACCAGAAGCCCCGCATCAGGCGGCAGGAAGCCGGCGGAATGTCCTTCCCGGACAGCCGCACCGCGTGCCGCAAGCAGTGCGGTCTTCGCGTTCAACTCCCGGTCCGAACCGCTGACCGCCGCGCCGCGCGACAGCATGATTTCGGCCAGCGGCGCCATTCCGGCTCCGCCGATCCCGACGAAATGAATCTTCTGCGCCAGGTCACTCATCAAGCTGAAACTGCGTATTGTAAAGTTTGCAGTAAATTCCGTGTTTCGCCATCAGCTCGTCATGCGTCCCCGCCTCGGCGATTCGGCCGTTCTCGAGCACGATGATGCGGTTCGCGTTGCGGATCGTCGAAAGACGGTGCGCAATGGCGAAAACCGTACGGTTCGCCATCACCCGGTTCAGCGCCTCCTGCACGAGCTTTTCAGTCACCGTATCGAGCGCGCTCGTCGCTTCGTCGAGAATCAGGATCGGCGGATTCTTGAGGATCGCCCGCGCGATCGCCACACGCTGCTTCTCGCCGCCGGAGAGCCGGAATCCCTTGTCGCCGACCTCGGTGTCGTAACCGTCGGAATGGCGCCCGTCCACAATGAAGTGATGCGCATTCGCAAGCTTTGACGCCTCGATGATCTCCTCGCGCGTCGCATCCGGGCAGCCGTAGGCGATATTGTTCGCGATCGTGTCGTTAAAGAGGATCGCATCCTGATTCACAACGCCGATGATCCGGCGCAGCGACGCGATTTCATAGTCGCGCACATCGACGCCGTCGATCTTCACCGCACCGCCGGTCACGTCGTAGAAGCGCGCGATGAGATTGGCAATCGTCGTTTTGCCGGAACCGGTCTCACCGACCACGGCGACCATTTCGCCCTTCGGAATCTCGAAGCTCACGCCGTCGATGATCTTGCGTTCATCGTAGGAGAATTCGGTGTCGACGAGCTCGATTTTATCCTTGAACTCATCAAGCCTGACGGCGTCGGGCTTCTCCGGCAGCGACGTGTCGGTATCGATCAGCTCGAAATAACGGTCCGCGGCGGCCATCGACCGCTGGATCGAGGTCACGACCTTCGACAGATCCTTGATCGGCCGGTACGCCATGAAAGCCGGCGCCAGCAGCGCCGCGATCTCGGTGAGCGAGATGCCCTGGCTGTACGAATAGACGAAGAAGACCAGCGTCGAAATCACCGCCACAACCTCCATTGCGGGCGAGAGCAGCAGCTGCAGCCGCAGCGCCCGGACCACCTGCTTGAAGTAACGGCGGTTTTCGTTGTGAAACCGCGCACTTTCCGCCTTTTCGGTGTTGTACGCCTTGACCACCCGGATTCCGGTGAAAACCTCGTGCATGCGCGAAAACACCTCCGCGATGCGGGCGAAACTTTTCTTGTAAACCCGCCGGATCTTGCGGCCGAGGAAGTGGATCGGCAGGAAAATCGCGGGCACGCCGACGAGCAGAATCACGACCAGCGAATAGCTGTCGTACTCCCGGCACGCCATGAGGATGGCGACCAGGCAGGCGAAAATCTGGATCGGCGCGCTCGTGAGGTCCGCAACGGAGTTCGACACGGCGTTTTCGATTGCGGACGTGTCATTCGTCGAGCGGCTGATCAGATGGCCGATGTCGATCTTGCCGTAATACTGCAGCGACTGGTTCACGAGCTTGTCGAACACCTTGTCGCGCAGGTCCGAAACGACTTTCGCGCCGACCCAGCGCGTATAATAGTTGCTGATGAAGGTCGCGAGGTTCTTCACGGTCCAGGCAAGCACGAAAACGAGCACGTAGACGGCAAAAATCTGCCACGCGAGGCGACCGCCGGGCCCGATCGCCTCGAACCGGAACGAAACCGGCCAGCTGACGACGATTTCACGGCCCTCCACCGAAAACGGCAATCCGTATTTCTCCGCCGCCCGGCGCGCTTCGTTCAGGATTTTAGTCAGCTGCGGGTCGTTGTCGACCGGGTGCAGGAGCTCCTGCACGGCTTTCTCCTTCTCCGCGCGAGTCAGCTCCGGCTTCTCCAGAACCTGGACGACGTTCCGGGCTTCGGCTTCAAAAGCCGCAGTGTCTCCCCCGGCGCCCGGCTCGACCGCGCCGACCAGACGCGGGATCATCAGCAGACTCACAAGCAGCGAGCCGCCGACGAGAATGCCCGATACGATTCCGACCGTGAGCCGGAACCAGTAAGGCCGGGCATAGCGCAGCAGCCGGAAATAGCTCTGCGCCTTGAATTCGCCCTCGTTGCCGCTTTTGCGTCCCATGCCGCGCCCTTATTTCAGGAAAGCCGCAATCGCGTCGACGACGCTCCTGCGCTGTTCCGCCGTCGACTCCGGGTAGATCGGCAGCGCCATGATTCTGCCGCTCGCCGCTTCGCTGACCGGATAGTCGCCCGGCTTGCCGCCGAGATCCGCAAAGCATTTCTGCAGATGCAGCGACAGCGGATAGTAGATCGCGCAGCCGATGCCGATTTCACGCAGATGGGCGACCAGCGCGTCGCGCCTGCCGCCGGAGACTTCGATGCAGTACTGGTTGTAGATGTGGCGGACCGGATAAGCCGCCTTCTTCGGCAGCGAGACCTTTCCGTCGAGCCCGGCCGCGGCGAACAGTTCGTCGTATTCGGCCGCATTGTGCTGGCGCGCTTCGCTCCAGCCGTCGAGATACGGCAGCTTGACCGACAAAATGCCGGCCTGCAGCGCGTCGAGACGGAAATTCCCGCCGACATACTCGTGCATGTAGGTGCCGCTCTGGCCGTGGTTGCGGAAAATCTTCAGCAGCTTCGCCTTTTCGGGGTCGTTGCAGGTGACCATGCCGCCGTCGCCGAAACAGCCGAGGTTCTTGCTCGGGAAAAACGAGAAGCAGCCGTAATCGCCGATCGAACCGACCCGGCGCCCCTTGTACTCGGAACCGATCGCCTGACAGGCGTCTTCGATCACGACCAGATTGTGCTTTTTCGCAATCTCCATGATCGGGTCCATATCGGCCGGCTGGCCGAAGAGGTGCACCGGGATGATCGCCTTCGTGCGCGGCGTGACCTTTTCCGCGACCTTCACCGGATCGATGTTGTAGGTCACCGGGTCGATATCCGCAAATACCGGAGTCGCCCCGACGCGGACGACCGCGCCGGCCGTCGCAAAAAAGGTGAAAGGCGGAATGATGACCTCATCGCCGGGGCCGATGCCTTCGACCATCAGCGCGATGATGAGCGCATCGGAACCGCTGGTGACGCCGACCGCGAAATTGCTGGCGCAATACGCAGCGACCTCTTTTTCGAGCTTCTCGACCTTCGGGCCGAGAATGAAATACTGAGAATCGGAAATCTCCGAAATCTCCTTGAGAATTTCCTCCTTGATCGACGCGTACTGCGCCTTCAGGTCAAGCAACGGAACCGCCATATTGTTCTCTCCTTATACTCTCTCACCGAATGGGGCATGAGTCCCCCGGCCGGAACAGCCGCAAAAGACTTCTTCTAATATAACCCTCCATCTGCAATCTTTCACCTTTTTTTTACTTTTTTTTCGCAATTTACTTTGGCCGCGAGTATATTATACCGCAAAAAACGGAAATGAGACAACTATGCGGACCGGAACTGAATTCCAGTGTGAGATCGAAACATGCGCCCTCGGCGGCGACGGCATCGCCCGCGTCGACGGAGAAGTCGTCTTTCTTCCCGGCACGCTGCCGGGAGAGAAGCTGATCGGGCGGATCACCGCCGAGAAGAAAAACTTTTCGCGGGCGGAAATCGTCCGCTTCGGCGCGACGAGCCCGCACCGGGTCGAACCCGGCTGTCCGTACTTCGGCCGCTGTCCCGGCTGCCGGTATCTGCACGCCGACTATGCGTATGAAACCGCCCTCAAGCAGCGGCAGATGCTCGACCATATGAAAGCGGCGGGCTTCGAATGCGCTCCCGAAGCGGTCGCGGAGCCGTTCGCGCCGGAACCGGAGCTCGGCTACCGCAACAAGATCGTTCTGCACACCCACAAAGTCAAGGGAGAAACCTTTTTCGGCTATGTCATGGCCGACAACACGACCGTCACCGATATCGCGAACTGCCCGCTGGCGAATCCGGCCATCAACGCGGAGCTTGCCGGACTGCGCGGCGACAAGGGGTTCCTCCACTCGCTGCACGAGGGGATGGACGTGACCTTCCGCCATACGGAGCACGACGGCGTCAAATTCTGGCGCAACGCTCCGGCGAAGAACCTGACATGGCTGCGCGAAGAGACTCCGGCCGGAACGCTGTCGGTGCCGTGCGGCAGCTTTTTTCAGGTCAACCCGGCCGGGGGCGCGCATCTGGTGAAGCGCTTCATGGAGACGGTGAAACGTCTGGAGCCGTCCCGGGTGATCGACCTCTACGCCGGAGCCGGGCTCTTCGGCTGCGCGGCGGCCGCATGCGGCGTAAGCGATATCCTCGCCGTCGAATCCGACGCCGCCGCCGCCGAAGCGGCCAGGTTCAACCTCGCCCGCCGCACCGCCAATGCCAGGGTCGCGGCCGGAGACGCCGGAGACGCACTGAAGGAGCTCGGGCGGGAGGATGCCGCGCACACGCTGCTCATCGTCGACCCTCCCCGCAACGGGCTCGCCTTCGCCGCGATGCAGGCGCTGACCCGCAGCACGCTCGGGCAGCTGGTCTATGTCTCCTGCAACCCGGCGACCTGGACGCGGGACGCGATCCGGCTCGGCAAGGGCGGCTTCCGCCTCCGCCGCCTCGAACTGGTCAATATGTTCCCGAGAACCGAACACTTCGAACTCTTCAGCGAATGGGTACGCGACTGAATGGCCGGTCCGCAGAAAAATCATGCCGACGGACACCGTCAGCGGCTGCGCGAACGTTTTCTGCGCGCCGGCCTTGACGGCCTCCTGGATTACGAGGCGATCGAACTTCTGCTGACCTATGCGGTTCCGCGCCGCGACATGAAGCCGCTCGCCAAGGAACTGCTCGAAGCTTACGGCTCCATCGAGAAGCTGCTCGACGCCACTCCGGCCGACCTGCTCGACCGCCACGGCGTCGGCGCTTCGGGCGCGACACTGATCCTGCTGCTCCGCCAGCTCTGTGCGAAATATCTCGAGCAGAAGGCGCGCAACGTCGACCTGATCGATTCGATCGAGAAGGCGGAAAACTTCGCCCGCATGAAAATCGGCGGCGGCCGAAAAGAGACCTTCATGGTGATGTACCTGAACAGCCGGAACCAGCTCATCGAACATCAGCAGTTCTCCGGAACCGTCGACCGGGCTGCGGTTTATCCGCGCGAAATTGCGGAATTCTGCCTGCGCGTCGGCGCAACCGCAGTCATTCTCATCCACAATCACCCGAGCGGACTGTGCATGCCGTCCGACAACGACCTGCTGACCACCAACCGGGTTCTGGAGGCGCTCAAGACGGTCCATGTCCGCCTTGTCGATCACCTGATCGTGACTCCGGGCGCCTGCATGAGCTTCCGCGCCCGGAATCTGCTGAAGTAACCATCGATCATCTTCCTTCCGGGATTTGCATAATCCCGCATCCGGTGGTATAGTGAACCATCAACCCTTAAGGAAGAAGGAGGTTGCGTATGTCAAACATCAAAATCGCGATCGTGTACTTTTCGAAGTACGGACACACCAGACTGCAGGCGGAGGCCGTCCGTGACGGGGCCGCGTCGTTCAAGGGGAGCGACGTCCTCCTGCTCGACGCCGCCGAAGCCGTCAGACGCATCGACGAGCTCGACGCATATGACGCCATCGTCTTCGGCAGCGCCACCTACATGGGCAACATGGCCGCCGGGATGAAAAGCTTTCTCGAGGCGACCGTGACGAAGTGGGGGTCCGGCAAGTGGAAAAATAAAATCGCCGGCGGATTCACAAACTCCAGCAACTTCTCGGGCGACAAGCTCAACACCCTGCAGGGGATGATGATCGCCGCCATGCAGCTCGGCATGATCTGGGTCGGCGTCGGCGACATCGTCGGCAGCAATGAGCCGGGCGCCGAATCGACGGTGGACGGTCCCGGTCCGGACAGCCTGAACCGCAACAGCGCCTCCATCGGCCCCATGGCCAGCAGCTTCGGCGTCAGAACGCCCGACGCGCCGCCGGCAGGCGACCTGAAAACCGCCTGGAATTACGGCTGCCGCATCGCCGAAATCACCGCGCGCTTCAACCCGTAACAGTGCATGGCGGAAGTTCCGGAGACGGGCGGGCCGCCCCTCCGGAACTCTACTCCAACATGCGCCCCATGGCCCCGGTTACGGCGGCGACCTCCTCCGGCGGCGTGACGAACGGCGGCATCGCATAGACCCACGGCCCGAACGGCCGCAGCCAGACGCCCGTCTCCCGCACAAGCTGCTGCACCCGCACCGGCGACGGCGGCGTCCGGAGCTCCAGCACCCCGATCGCTCCCAGGACGCGCACATCCGTCACATTCGGGTGTTCGCGGTACGGTTCGAGTTCGCGTTTCAGCTGTGTTTCGATCGCGGCCACCTTCGCGCGCCAGTCGTATTTCTCAAAAAGACGCAGCGAGGCGACTCCCGCCGCGCAGGCGATCGGGTTCGCCATGAACGTCGGCCCATGCATGAATTTCCCGGGCGGCGTTGCGGAGATGGCTTCCGCCACATGCGTCGACGCGACCGCCGCGGCAAGCGTGATCGCTCCGCCCGTCAGCCCCTTGCCGACACACATGATGTCCGGCACGATTCCGGCATATTCGCCCGCGAAATAACGCCCGATCCGGCCGAAACCGGTCGCGATTTCATCGAAAATCAGCAGGATGCCGCGTTCGCTGCACGCTTCGCGCAACCGCTTCATGTACATCGGATGATAAAAACGCATCGCGTTTCCGCCCTGAAAAACCGGTTCGATGAAAACCCCCGCGATCTCGTCCGCATGACGGTCGAGCAGCTCCGCCATCGGCGCAAATTCCGATTCGTCCCACGCATCGTCGAAACCGAGACGCGGCTGCGGCAGAAACACATTCCGCTGAAGATAGCCGTGAAAGACCTGATGCATGCCGTCCGGGTCGCAGAGCGCCATCGCGCCTGCCGTATCGCCGTGATAGCCGCCGCGCAGCGCGGCGAGCCGGCAGCGCCCCGGCTTCCCGGCGGCGAACTGGTACTGAACTGCCATCTTCGCCGCACACTCGACCGCAACGGAGCCGGAATCCGCGTAGAACACCTTATCCACTCCGGCCGGCGTATGTTTCACCAGCTCCGCCGCAAGCTCGATTGCGGGCTCGTGCGTGAACCCGGCAAACATGACCTGCGCGAACTTTCCGGCCTGTTCGCGGATCGCCGCGACGATATCGGGGTGGTTGTGCCCGTGCGCCATGCACCACCAGCTTGAAATTCCGTCGATGAGCTCGAGCCCGTCGTCGAGACGGATGTGCGTCCCCTTTGCCGCGACGGCGAGATTCACGGGCGGCGGCGCGGAGATCGACGCATACGGGTGCCAGAGGTGCTTGCGGTCGAAGGCGAGCAGTTCTTCCCGGTTCATTGCGCAGTCTCCCCGAAGATCGCCGAGAAGTCGACGTCCGGCAGCGGCTCTCCGACCTTCGGCAGCTCGACCAGGACTTCCGGCATACGGTGTCGCTTCAGGTATTTGCGGATCATGCGCGGCGAATCCGCATCGATGGTCGGGTCGGCGGCCGGATAACGGTTGTAAACGGTTCCCGCGACGACCATCCCGCGGCTCGCGGCCGCTTCGATCGACAGGATCGTATGGTTCAAACTGCCGAGCCGTCCGGAAGTCACGAGGATCAGCGGACAGCCGAGTTCCGCCGCGAAATCGACGGTCAGCAGCTCCTCGGTCAGCGGAACAGCGAGGCCGCCCGCCCCTTCAAGCAGGACCACGTCGTAACGCTTCGACACCTCTGTCACCGCACGGCGGATCGCGTCAAGGTCGAGTTCGCGCTTTTCGAGCAGCGCCGCCAGATGCGGCGAAGCCGGAAAGCGGAAGATCTGCGGCGCAGTCAGCCCGGCTTTGTCCTCCGGAAACGGAGGCACTCCCATCATGGCCCGATGCTTGTCGAGATCCTCGGAGAATCCGTCGTTGCCGGTCTGGACAAGCTTCATGGTGATGACCCGCACGCCGCGCCGGTGGAGGTCGCGCGCCATCATGCCGACCGCGACGCTTTTGCCGATGTCGGTATCGATTCCGGAGATGAAATAGACGCTCATGTCACTGCTTCTTTCCCGCCACAAGGGCGATCGGATGATAGGTCAGCGGTACTTTTCCGTTCGGAAGCCGGAAGTTCCCGGTATATGCTTCGCTGAATGCCGCCAGCCGCCGGCGGCTCCACGGTTCGGCCGGGGAGACGGCGGTGACCCCGGTCGCCTTCAGGCTCTTCAATACGTCGAGCGGAGAATCGAACTCCGGGGTCAGCAGCTCTTCGCGCGCCGCGAGAACCTCGAAGCCGTTCGCTTCGAGCAGGACGTTCAGCTCCTTCGCGGTCCGGTAGGCGAGCCCGCCGCCGGTCAGGGCGGAAACCTCGCGCAGCGTCTCCGGCCCGAAGGTCGTGAAGGCGAGGTATCCGCCGCGGTTCAGCTTCTCCGCGATCCGCCCGAAGAGCCGGCCCGGATCGGCCGCCCACTGAAAAACCGCGTTCGAAAGAAAAAGGCCGGATTCCGGCAGGTCGATTTCCTCGATATCACCCGCCAGAAAATGCGCGTTCGGCCGGTGTTCGTGAAATTGCGCGCACTCCGGCACGAGGTCGATCAGGGTCAGCCGGGCGTAATCGAACCGCTCCGGGATGAGGTCGGTCAGGATTCCTGCGCCGCAGCCGAGTTCGGTGATTTCCGCGAACTGCCGTTCAAGCGTCGCCGAGGTAAAGAGATCGAGCAGCGTCCCGGCCATTTCACGCTGAACCGCGGCCGCGCCGTTATAGGTTGCCAGGCTGCGGCCGAACCGTTTCCGCACAGCGTTTTTATCGATTTCGCCCGGCATCGATGAGCTCCTCGAACGAATGAATGTTGCGGAACGGGAAATGCGGCGCCTCCGGCTCTTCGATGATCGAAACGGCCTCTCCGCTCCAGAAACTCCGCTGCGCCGCCGCCGGAATGATCCGGTCGCGGCCGCCGATCCGCGCGGTTTTGAACACATTGGCCGGAACCGGCGCGGAGAGAATATGCTTTTCGAGCGCGGCAAGCTCCGCCTGCTGCGACTCCGGACTGCGCTGCGGCAACCGGAATTCCGCGGTTCCGGCGAGCCGGCGGTAGAAGCGGGCGCGGGCGCGTTCGTCGCCCCAGTTCGCAACGGTTCCCGAAAACACGGCCGGTTCGATGCCGTATTCCGGATCGACCGGGCGCAGCGTTCCGTTGAACGCGGCCGCGCTTTCAAAGCGGTACGGCGCGCCGGCGAGCAGCTCCGCCGCGATCCGCACGCCGAGCGACCAGGCGGCGAGATGGAGTTCCGTATAAGGCGAAAGGTCCGGCAGCGCTTCCGGCGCCGTGTAGTCATGCACGGTCATGACGTTGAAACCGGGATTTTCCCAGCCCTCGAAAAGCGTGTCGTCCATGCTCCAGCCGTTGAAGAACAGCAGGAGTTTCCCGTTTTCGGCGCGATGGAGCAGACGGACGGTCACACCAGCCTCCGCAGTTCGGCGACGGACTCCTCCGGCAGCGCCGCGGAGAGCGAGAAGCGCAGCCGCGCCCCGTTCGGCGGCACGGTCGGCGGACGGATCGCAAAGACAAGAACGCCGTGCCGCTGGAAAAGCTCCGCCCTTTCGACCGACTCGCGGTCGTTCCCGATCAGGAACGGCACGATCTGCGAATCGCCCGGAACGGTCTTCTCTCCGAAGAGCCGGCGCAGTTCGCTCCCCATCCGGCGCAGTTTCGCGCGCTCGGCATCCATTTTCGCACAGCGGTCGAGCACGAAGCAGCTCCAGTTCAGCACCGCCGGGGGCAGCCCGGTCGTGAAGATCAGCGGGCGCATGTGATTGACGAGATACGTGCGCACCTCGGGCTCCATGATCGCGTAGGCTCCGGTCGAACCGAAGGCTTTGCCGAAGGTCCCGATCAGGATATCGATGTCATCCGCAACGCCGAGCTCGGCGGAGAGGCCGGTCCCGTTCGGCCCGCGGACGCCGACCGAATGGGCCTCGTCCACGACGAGGATGCAGTCGTATTTCTTCTTGAGCCCGACGAGCTTTTTCAGGTCCGCCGCATCGCCGTCCATGCTGAAGACCGATTCGGTCACGAGGAACACCCGGCGGTATGCGGCGCGCCTGTCGGCCAGGATCTTCTCAAGCTGTTCGCAGTCGAGGTGGCGGTAGCGGCGGAACTCCGCATCCGCAAGACGCATCCCGTCGATGATGCTCGCGTGGTTCAGCTTGTCCGAAAGAATCAGGTCCCTGTCGGACGACAGAGCGGGCAGGATGCCGATATTCGCGTGGTAGCCGCTGTTGAAAACAAGTGCCGCCCGGCGGTTGTAAAGGGCGCTGAGCTTCTCCTCGAGCCGGACATAAGCCGGCGTGTTGCCGGTCAGCAGCCGGCTCGACGCGCTCGACAGCGCGAGTTCCGGCGTGGCGGCATCGGGATACTGCGCGTAGAATTCGCGCCGCAGCTCCGCATCGGCCGCGATGCCCATATAATCGTTGCTTGAGAAATTCAGGAATTCCCGGCCGTCATAGCGGCAGAGCCCGTGCCCTTCCGGCGCGATTTCGCGCAGAATCCGCAACCGGCCGTTTTCCTCAAGCGCCGCCGCATCGGCGGCGAGTTCTTCCCGGAATCCCATTTCTAAAACCTGTTCAGCTGTTCGATGAATTTCACGTCGTCTTCGACGCTGCGGCCGCGGGTGGTCAGATATCCGCCGGTGATCATGCTGTTGAGCCCGGAGAGCATCAGGAGCCCCTGGAAATCCTTCATGACCGTTTCGCGGCCCGCCGCGAACTTGATCATCCCGGCCGGATTCACGAGCCGGAAAATCGCGAATGCCTTCGCAACATCGGCCGGCGCCATGATTTCACGCCCTTCGAGCGGCGTCCCCTTGATCGGCAGCAGAACGTTGAGCGGAGTCCCCTCCACATTGAGGTCGCGGATCACAAACGCCATGTCGACGCGGTCCTCCCAGTTCTCACCGAGGCCGAAAATGCCGCCGGTGCAGTTGGTGACGCCGAACTCCTGCAGATATTTGATCGTTGCAATCTTGTCTTCGATGGTGTGGGTGTCCGCAATCAGCTCGGCGTAACGCTTCGGGCTGGTCTGCAGGTTCATATTGTAGCGCCAGGCGTGGTGTTCGGCCAGCAGCTTCGCGGTTTCACGCGAAAGGATGCCGATCGACACGCAGATTTTGAGTTCCGGCAGCTCTTTGTGCAGCAGATCGAGCGTGTCGAGGATCTGCCGGAACTCGGGCGTGACCGTTTTGTAGCCGTAGCCGCTGGTGACGTAACCGAAAGCGCGGACTCCGGTATCATACGCCTTCCGCGCGGCTTCGAGCACCTCCTCCGCCGGGAGGAGATCATAGGTTTCGATCCCGGTATTGTGATGCCGGCTCTGGGCGCAGAACCGGCAGTTCTGGGCGCAGACGCCGGATTTTGCGTTCAGAATCGAGCACGGCGCGATTTCGCGCGCGAATTTTTTCCGCACCTTGTTGGCGAGCGATACGAGGTCGAGGATATCCTCCCCGTCGATTTTTTCCGCGATTTCAAGCGCTTCTTCGCGGGTCAGGACTCCGCCGTCGAGCACCTTGTAGGCGTTTTCAATGATCGGATTCAGCACTGGATTTGTCCTTTACTTGATTGGCATTCCAATTAATATAGCACGGCAACCCGAAAAAATCGAATCAAATCCCTTGCAATCATGTTGACAGAGTGGTATTTTATATATTGTTAACTGATTTAACAAAGTTGCATACAGGAGGGTTTTCGATATGGATAAGGTCAGAATCGGCATCATCGGCGTGGGCAATATGGGCACGTCGCACATCACGAGCGTTCAGAACATTCCGCAGGCGGAGCTTGCAGCGATCTGCGACCGGGACAGGGCGCGCGCGGATGAGAAGGTGAAGCTGGCTCCGGCGGACTGCAGGGTGTTCTACTCGGTCGACGACCTTCTGGACTCCGGCACGGTCGACGCGGTCATCATTTCGGTGCCGCACTACGACCACACGCCGATTGCGATCCAGGCGTTCGAAAAGGGAATCCACGTGCTCTGCGAGAAGCCGGTCGCGGTGACCAAGAGCCGGGCGCAGAAGATGATCGACGCGCACGCGAAGCACCCCGAACTCCGTTTCGCCCTCATGTTCAACCAGCGCACCCGCCAGGCGCACAGGAAGATCAAGCAGATGATCGAAAACGGCGAATTCGGCAAAATCGTCCGGGTCAACTGGACCGTCACCGACTGGTTCCGTTCCCAGAGCTATTACGACAGCGGTTCTTGGCGCGCGACCTGGGCCGGAGAGGGCGGCGGCGTGCTGCTGAACCAGTGTCCGCACCACCTCGACCTCTTCCAGTGGTTCTTCGGGCTGCCGGTCAAGGTCCGCAGCACGGTTTCGATCGGCAAATACCACGATATCGAGGTTGAGGACGATGTGAACACCTATTGCGAATTCGCCGACGGTTCGACCGGCAACTTCATCACCTCGACCGGAGAATTCCCCGGCACCAACCGGCTCGAAATCTCCGGCACCCGCGGCCGCATGGTCTTCGAGGACGGCGTGATCAAGTTCAAGCGCACCGAAGTCGACGTGAACGAGTTCTGCCGGAGCACTCCGGAATCGTTCCCGAGCATGGACACCTGGAACATCGTCGTTCCGACCCGCAAGGACACCGGCCATGAGCATCAGGATGTGATTGAAGCGTTCGTCAAGGCGGTTCTCGATCCGAAGGCGAAACTGGTGGCTGAGGGTGAAGAGGGCATCCGCTCGGTCGAATTCGGCAATGCGATGCTCTACTCCGGCCTGAAGGGCGAGGAGGTTTCGATCCCGATGGATACCGTGAAATTCGACGCGATGCTCGACGATCTGATCAAAAATTCGAAATTTCAGAAGAAAGAGGTCAAGGAAGCCATCGTCGATATGGGGAACTCGTTCTGATGCGGCGCGCGGAGCGGGAGGTTGCCGGCGTGGCCGCCCTGGCCGGAATTCTCGACCGGGCGGCATATGCAACTCTCTCGTTCCTCGACTGCGGAGCTCCCGCCGCCGTCCCGGTCTCGTTCGGATACCGGGTCGAGGGCGGGATTTTTGTCTTCTATATCCACTCCGCCGGCGAAGGGCATAAGATGGAATGCCTGCAAAACGATCCGCGGGCCGTGCTGTCCGCCGTGGGCGACAACCGCATTGTCCTGGCCGAACCGGCCTGCCGTTCGACCTGTTTCTACGAAAGTGTCATTGCGTCGGGCGAGGTTGAATTCGTAACTGCGCCCGAAGAGAAGCGCGCAGCCCTCGACTGCATCATGCATCACTGCGGCGGCGCCGGAGCCTACGATTATCCCGAGGCCATGCTTGAACGCACTGCCATCCTGCGGCTCTCCGCCCGCAGCATCTCCGGGAAGAGCAACATAGCGGAAATGAAACGCTGAAGGCCGGAGCTGAGGCGGCGCACGCCTGCACACCCGTCAAGGCGGCGGAGCCGCCGCCGGCACCGGCACCTTGCCGGTCGGGGGTCCGGGGGCGACGCGCCCCGGCCGCCGGAGGCGATCTGCGGGCGGAACGACCGGCTCACAAACCGAATCGAAGATTCGGACGGGGAGCACGCACGGTCTGCTGCGCGAACGCGCAGTAAGACCGCGCCCCGGAAGGGGCACGCATCCCCCAAGCCATGGCATTGACCGGGGCACTCTTATACCGTATGCGGTTCCCCGAACACGATTTCCCGGCCTCCTGGCGGCGGCAATGCCTTGAGTGCACGTACCGGCCGCATATCGCGCTTTTTCGCCGGACAGCGACGCTGCACCGGGTTTTATCCGGCTGCGTCTTCCTGCCGCGGCTCCTGTTTCTCCGTCCAGGCGAGGAAAATTTCCTCGAGCGGCAGCGGCTCCAATTCGAACGCGAGACCCGGAATCCGGCTCAATTCCGCGCCGGTCTCCTCTTCATCTCCCCGGATGGTCAGGAGCAGCTCCGGACCGCAGCTCTTCCGCCGCAGCACATCGAGTTCCGGCAACTGCGGTTCCATACCGGCCGGAATTCGCAGCAGCCGGGTCCGTTCCAGAAGCGCCGCCGCGTCTTCCTCCGCCACGAGCCGGCCGTTCTTCAGGATGCCGACTCGGTCCACAATTCCGGCAGCCTCCGGAATCAGGTGGGTGGAGAGGAACACCGTACAGCCGAACCCGGTCAGCGAATCGACCAGCATCTCCATGAAATTCCGGCGCGACGCCGTGTCGAGCCCGAGGCACGGATCGTCGAGAATCAGCAGCTCCGGTTCCCGGCAAAGCGCGGCGGCGAGAACGCTCTTCGCATACATGCCGCGCGAAAAGCTTCCGAGCTTCCGGTCCAACGGCAGCCCGAAGCCGCGGGTGAGCCTGATGAATGCATCCTCGTTCCAGTTCGAGTAGAACGGCTTCAGAAAATCATGAAGTTCCGCGAGCGTCATCCAGTCGTAAACCTTCATCAGTTCGGCGACATAGGCAAAACGTTCCCTGACCCGCACTCCGTCACGGACCGGGTCGAGGCCGAATACCCGGACCGCGCCGGCGTCCGGCTCCATCTGCCCGGCGGCCATTTTGATCGCCGTCGTCTTGCCCTCGCCGTTTTCACCGAGAAGCGCATAAACATTGCCGCGGAATACGGTCAGGTCGAACCCCTCCAGCACTCTCCGGCTGCCGTAGGACTTGGCGACACCGGAAAATTCGATTACTTTATCCCTGCTCATGATCACCGCCCTTTCACCGAACCGGCCCGCTCCGGAACCGGATAACTCAAAACCGTCATTCCTTTTTTGCCGACGAACCGGAAGCCGTTCCGCGTCCGCTCATACCGGAACGGCAGCCCGGTATCAAGTGTTTCGGGCAAAGCGCCGGTCCGGTACAGCTCCAGCTTCAGCTTCAATGCTTCGGCGTACAACTTGAACCACTTCCGCACCTCGCGCTCCCGCAGAACCAGGCCGTATAAACGCGATGCCTCAAACCGGGCGGACCGCCTCAGATGTGCAGCCAGCTCATCGCCGTTCATTGCCCGAATCCGGGCAATATCGCGGAATGCGGCCGTTTCGCGCCTCAGAAAGCGGGCTTCGGCCCCTTTACGGCCGGGCGCCATGAGAAAGCTGTCCCGCTTTCCGAAAAGAGGCCGGACCTCCTGCCATGCATCGCGGATACTCACGGCATACCGATGTGAAAAATCGTACTTCTGCGCCCGTTCGAGCTGCCCGATCAGCGCCTCGAGCGTTTTGCCGTACTTCTCGAGGCTGCCGCCGTCGTACAGAATCCGGCCGAGCGCGACATAACCGCAAAACACGCCCGCATTGACATCCCGCCGCAGGTTTTCAATATCGTTCGCCCGGTAGTCCCGCTGAAGCTGCTCCGCCACAGCACCGGTCACAAACTTTGAAATCTGTTTCCTCGTCCGGCGGCTTTCGACCGGCACGCAGTAAAACGGTTCCTCGTCCGGCGAATATCCGAACTGCGCCAGATAGTCGTCGAGATCGGCTCGGGTGAATGAATCGAACTCCCGGAAAAGTCGCTTCGGCTCCACCAGAATAATTCCGGCCTCCCGCGCTTCCTGCTTCGCAACGGCGAGGGAAACCGATCCCGCCAGCCACGCGCCGCCCCATTCGATCCACGGAACCAGAACGATCGCCAGACTCCAGAATATCAGCGCCCGCCGCACCGGCCGGTTCAGCACCCGCTTCCTCCACAACACATATCCGCCCGCCGCAAGCAGCACGGTCAGTTGAACCGCCGGATACGCGAGTACCCGGAACTCATTGCTGCCGAAACTCTCCACCGCCGCGATCGCCGGCAGCTGCGCCGGAACCAGAACCAGCATTCCGATGATCGCCCCCATCAGGAGACCGAGCCCGTTCCGCACCGGGGCGAGAAACACGAAAAACGCGGCGATGGCCAGATTCTCAAGCAGCACGATCGGCAAAACCTGCAGGAAAGCCATCGTAATGCCCTCCTCCAGCAGCAGCACGCCGGTCAGGGAAAAAAGCGAGACCGCCGGCAGCAGAATCAACACCCGCAGCAGCAGCCGGAGCAGGAAAAGCTTCGAAGCGGGGTACGGCAGCCCGAGCAGGAACGGCCACTCGCCGCGGTCCGCCGCCAGCGAACCGAACAGGGCCGGAACCAGCAGAGCCGGAACCGCCACAATCACGATGCCGACCAACCGCATGCTTTTCTCTCCCGGCCACAGCCCGGCCGCGGCAAACAGCAGAACCAGAATGCCGCAGGCCGCAAGCAGCGACCAGCGAATCCGTTTCCACTCAAACAGGATCATTGCCATCGTCGAATCCATACTTCACCTCTCCATTCCATGTTGATCGCCAGCCGGCCGTTTCCATGCATCGTCAAGAAGCTCGCGGAGCCGTTCCGGCCCGATGTCGAACGCCTTTGCCTTCGCAACCAGCCTGCCGAGCTGCGCCGCGATGGCCTCCTCCCGTTCCCGGCGCAGCGAAAACGCCTCCGGAACCGCGATGAAGGTGCCTCCGCCCGGCCGGCTGACCAGCAGCCCCTCGTCCTGCATGAGCCGGTACGCCTTCGCAACCGTGTTCGGGTTGACCCGGAGCTGAACCGCCAGCTCCCGCACCGGCAGCACCCGGTCCCCGTCGCGGTACCGTCCGCTGAGAACCGCCGTCTTCAGCTCGTCGATGATCTGCAGATAAATCGGCGTGCCGCTGTCGGGATCGATTTTCATGCCGCCTCCTTTCCGTACTGCCTTACTGATACTATTGTACTATTGATATAATACAATTTCAAGCCGAAAAATGAAAAAAAGCGATTTTTCCGGAAGACCGGACCGAAAGCGGAAAGCGTGCTTCGGTGAAACAGCGCCGTCACCCTCCGCCGATGTTGCAGAAGGCCACCGGCAGAATCAGGGTCTTGATCGTGAATTTGACCGGCGCCGTAAAGCCGGCGACAATGTTGTTCAATCCTCCCTTGAGCTGCCCGAACGGAATTCCGGCCGTGACCTGCAGGAAACCGAGCGGAAGCCGGAAGAAGTTGATGAGGTCGTAACCCATCGACACCATATGCCGCGCTCCGCTGGCCAGCCCGCGCATGACATACGGCGCAGCGACCTGCGCCCCCTTGATCGCAATCGGGGTCAGGATCGCGATGGTCACCGGGTCCATCGCCTGCGCCTCCCGCACGAACGGCGGCGCGGCGAAGCAGAACAAAATCAGCAGAATCAGGATTCCTCGTTTCATGGCGCGTGTTCTCCTTAATGGAACATCCATTCCAGATATTGTACCTTGTTGTCCGACGGGCCGCCGCTGTCGAACCCCGGATAGGTGAAGGTCAGCCGGGTGGACGGGCTGCGCTGCGCCGGCAGCCCGACGGCGGAAACGGCGCTCTCTCCCGCGTCCGCAGCGGCGATCGTCTCCGGCAGCTGCGTCATGCGCGGCCCGACGGTGACGGTGTAGATGCCGCTCTCCTCCCATGAGAGCCCGTTCAGCCGCGGCGTCAGCAGCGCATCCAGCTGATCCGAAAGCAGAATCCGCTCCCGGCGGTAAACCTCAAGCGCGGCGAGCACCTGCTCGATCTCCTCGTCCTCGAGCCCCTGGCAGTAGGTCTGAAGCAAAAGCCGGTCGGCGGTGAAAATGCTGGGCGACCCGTTCGGAATGGTCATCCCGTCCGGCGGAATCAGCCGGAGCGCGCTGAGCCGGCCGCTTCCGTCCGCCGGAAACATCTCCGTCACGCCCGGAATCCATGCGAGCTCCTCGCGAAACTGCATCGCCGCGTTGCGCGGCAGCGGCGACATGCCGAACGCCTCGTAGTCGGCCTCCTCGAAGCCGTCGGTCGTAACCGTATCGTCGGCATCGACATAGTCGGCGATCCGGGCTTTGAGCCGTTCGGTGGTATCGTAAAGTTCCGTATCAAGCTGATCGGAGCCGGCGACATTGGTCAGCGTGCTGTTGTACTGCGCGGCACTGAGATCGAACCCGCTGCGGGCATCGGTGATCGTGAATTCGACCGGCGTGCCGTAATAGTCCATCACATGAATCACGCCGTCCGCGAAAAAGCGGTCGGTGTCGTAGTCGGCGTACTCGGTCTCCCCGAGCTGCACGTTCGCATAGAGCGAACGGTCGGCCGCAATGAGGTACTGAATCCGGGCTGCCGCCCCTTCGTTGACGTACATCGATTTCTGAAGCGCAAGGTGCGCCGCCATCGTGAAGCTGCCGTACTTCGACATGGCCAGCACGGCTCCGGCCAGCAGCCCGGCCATAAACACCAGACAGAGCACCGCGACAAGCGCGGAACCCGATTCCGACGAGCGTTCGTTGCGTCCTGCCATCATCCTACAACCCCGAAGTCTGCCGATTGCCGAAAGTGCTGTTCGAACCGGAGCCGGCGGTGCGGCGCAGCCAGCGCTCGCTGGTTCCGTCGTTCCACTCGACGGTCATCTGGATTGCGAGCGGAGGCGCTTCGTGGTCATCCTCCTCCCAGGTATCCTCGAACTCGATCTCCTCATCGACCTCCTCGGCGTAGAGGAAGCGGATGCTGCGGACATTTTTCGCAATCACCTCGCGCGCATACTCCTGTTTGCCCTCGTCCTCCCACGGCAGCCTCGGATAGCTCGAATATTCGGCGACGAGTTCGCCGTCCTCGACCCGGAGCCGGACGAACAGCAGCGCGCCGCGGTCGTTTCCATAGGTGCGGCGGAGCGTCACAAAATGGAGCGAATCGGTTTTCCCCTCGAAGACGAGGCGCGACTCCTCCAGCTCGTCGCTCCAGCGGAACGGGATCAGGTTCCGGATATTCTGATCCATGATCCGGTCGATCGCCTGATACGCCTTGAGCTGTTCGGTGACCTTCGCCGAGCGCCGGTAGCCGTTGTAGAACGTGGCCGAGGCAGTGCCGATGATGAGCGCGACAACGACCAGAATCGCCATCGCAATCGCCATCTCCACCAATGTGAAGTTGTGTCTACTCACCCTGTACGGTCGACTCATAGCTGAATTTATCCACAATGATTGAATCCACGGTTTTTCCGTCCCGCTGCCGGACCAGCTCGATCTCGCAGGCTTTCAGCGGAATCTGTCCGACGATGTTCGTATAGGTCTCCGGCAGATTTTCGGCGTCGCGGAACGTGCAGTTCGCCGTATAGCCGTCGTACGGAAAAAAATCGACCGGCACCGAACCGGGGTCCTCCCCCTTCTGGAGCAGGCAGTACTCCGCCACCTGAATGAGCATGTGCGTCTCGCGCCACTTCTCCATCGTGCGGGCCAGCCGCCCCTGCGAGGCGGTCAGCAGTTGCAGCAGCCCGGCCAGCGCCAGCGCCAGGATGCCGAGGGCGACCACAACCTCGATCAGCGTGAATGCTCCCCTTCTCACAGCACGGCCTCCTCCTCCTTCGCCAGCAGCAGCCCGGTCAGCGGCGAAACCGCAAAGCGGCGCTGCAGCTTCCGAAACCGCAGAATGAATTCGCGCGAAGCATTCGCACTGCCGTCCGAAAAAAAACGGAACACTTCAACCGTGCCGTTTTCGCCGGTTTCGGCGTTCAGCATTTCGGTATCGAGCTCAAAATCGGCGGGCAGCTCCCAGACAAGCGGCGGCCGCCCGTCTCCGGAAAAAGTGTTCTCCGCCGGCAATTCCGGCTCTTCCGCCGTGAACCGGCGCGCCGCCGGATCGAAGGCGACGACGCGGTCGGAACCGTTCTCCATCGCCGCATAACGCACCCGCGCGCAGTACGCCTCGAAACCGAGCGAGGCGTTCCGGAGCTTCTGCGCCGGGGATTCGCCGCGGAAGGTCGACACCGCAAGCGTGGTGGTGATCGCGATGATCGCAATCACCACCATCAGCTCAAGCAGCGTAAACCTCCGGCACACCATTATTTTTCCACGTAATTCGTGATGTCGGCGTTTTCTCCGGTGCCGCCCGGCTGGCCGTCGGCGCCGTAGCTGACCAGATCGAAGTCGCCGTGTTCGCCGGGGCTGGTGTAAACGTAATCGTTGCCCCACGGATCCTTCGGAACCGCCGGCTTGATGTACGGCCCGTCCCACTTCTCGTTCTGATCGACATTCTCGACCAGGGCGCGCAGGCCGGTCGCCGTATCCGGGTAGCTGCCGATGTCGAGCTTGTAGCCGGTCAGCGCGTCTTCGAGCAGTTTGACCTGCGTCGTCGCCGCGCCGACGTTGGCCTTCTTCACGTAGTTCAGGTAGATCGGCGTGGCGATCGAAGCGAGCGTGACCAGAATGATGATCACGACCACAACTTCGATCAGGGTGAAACGGCTTCTCTTGAAACAATGCTTTCTCATATCGCAGGTCCTCCTTGACTGATTGAGTTGATTTCCATCATGGCGACAAAGATCGAAACGACCACGACCAGCACGATGAGGGCGAGAAAAATGATCACCGCCGGCTCGAACAAACTGAGCAGCCGCTTGATTTTAAGTTTCGTATCGTTCTCGAGATGCGACGCGATCTTCGAGAGCATCTCGCCGACCGTGCCGGACTCCTCGCCGACCCGCAGCATCGGCACCATGCCGGCCGGAATGAACCGGTTCCCGGCCAGCGCGGCCGAGAGCTTGTCCCCCCCCTTGAGCTTGCGGTCGATCTCCGCGAATCCGGCCGACACGGTCGGGTTCGAGATGATCTTCCCCGAAATGCGGACGGTGCGGATGATCTCGACATGGTTCGCAATCAGAATCGCAAGCGTGCGGATGTATTTGCACATCTCGAGATCGACCACGATCCGCCCGAAAAGCGGCAGCTTCAGGACGAGCCGCGACAGCGCGATTTTGAGCTCCCGCTCGCCCATGATCTTCTTCAGCAGCAGCCAGCCGCCGATGCAGCAGAGCGGAATCAGCCACCAGGCCCAGGAGAAGAAAGAGCTCATCGCAAGCAGGAACTCCATCGACGGCGGCATCTCGCGCCCCATATCGATGAAAATCTTCGCAAAACGCGGCACGAACACCGTGAAAAGCACGACCGTGACGATCATCGTGACCGTCAGGATCGCCAGCGGATAGATCGAGCTCGACACGATGAAGTCCTTCAGCTCCTTGCTCTCCCCCATGAACTTGTGCAGCTCGTTCACGACCTCCGGCAGACAGCCGGTCTCCTCGCCGGACTCGATCAGGTTCGCATAGTAACCCGGAAAGAGCGTCCCGTGGCTTCGGGCCAGCTCCGAAAATTTCTTGCCCTCGTGCAGCCCCTGGCGCAGCGCGTTCACGAAATCGCGCTGTTCCGCTTCGGTCGAACTGTCCGCAATGATCGCCAGCGCCCGTTCGAGCGGGATGTGCGAATCGAGCAGCGGCGCGAGCTGCCGCGTGAATTCGTAGGTGTTCACCTTGCTGCGGCGCAACGTGAACCTGCCGCCGGAAACGGTCGCCTCCCCGCAGTAACGCACGGGAACGATCTTCCGGCTGCGCAGTTTGCTTTGCGCCTCCGCGATGCTGTCGGCTTCGATCAGGATCTCGTGCGGCGCTTCGCCTTTCGCGGCAGCAAGGTATTTATAGAGTCCCATTGTCTACAACTCCGCCGTGGAACGGTTCAGCTCTTCCGGGGTGGTAATGCCGGCCCGGACCTTCGCCAGGCCGTCCTCCTGCAGCGTCACCATGCCCTCCCTGACCGCAATCGCTTCCAGCTCCGAACTCGACGCGCTGCGGTTGATCGCCGCGCGCAGTTCGTCGCTGACCGTCAGCAGCTCGAAAATGCCGCAGCGCCCCTTGTAGCCGGAGCCGTTGCATCTGCGGCACCTGTTCCCGGCCGCATCGGTCGTCTTCCCGTGGCAGACCGGGCAGATTTTGCGGACCAGCCGCTGCGAAAGCACGCCGAACAGCGCCGACGAAACCAGGAAGTTCTCGACGCCCATATCGAGCAGGCGGGTCACCGCGCCGACCGCGTCGTTCGTGTGCAGCGTCGAAAGCACGAGGTGGCCGGTCAGCGCCGCGTTGATCGCGATGTCGGCGGTTTCGCGGTCGCGGATCTCGCCGACCAGAATGATGTCGGGGTCCTGCCGCACAATGCTGCGCAGTCCGGTCGCAAAGGTCACGCCGATCTTCGAATTGACCTGCATCTGGCAGAGCCCGGCCATTTTGTATTCGACCGGGTCCTCGACCGTGATGATCTTCTTGCGATTGTCGTTCAGCTGGTTGATCACGCTGTACAGCGTGGTCGTCTTGCCGCTGCCGGTCGGACCGACCACGAGAATGATGCCGTGCGGAATCTGGATCAGCTTTCTGAACTGCGCGAGATGGGTCGGCGACATGCCGAGGATGCCGAGGTCGAATGAAATCGCCTCCTGGTTCAGCAGCCGCAGCACGATGCTTTCGCCGGTCAGGATCGGAATCGTCGAGATGCGCATGTCGAGCTCCTGCCGGCCGAGCTGGATATTCGTGCGGCCGTCCTGCGGCAACCGGCTCTCGGCGATGTTGAGCCCGCCGAGCAGCTTGATGCGCGACGCGATGGCCGGAAACTGCGAAAGCGGCGTGCTGATGATCTCGGTCAGAACACCGTCCACCCGGCATCGGACCGCGACGTTCTCTTCGCCGGGCTCGATGTGGATGTCCGACGCGCCGAGCTCAATCGCGCGCGTGAAAATGTCGTTCACAAGCCGGACGATCCGCGCCTCGCCCGCCATCGAACGGAGCGTGTTCTCATCCTCGAGCTCCATCACCTCGTTTTCTTCTTCAAGGCTCTGGAGCTTGCTCGAAAGCCGCTCGAGGAAGGTACGGCGGACGAAACGGAACTTCGCGCCGGTCTTCCAGGTGCGGCGGACGAGGAACGTCAGCTGCTCGAGGTCGTACGGATCGACGACGAGAAACGTGATCGCATCGGCGTCCCACTCGGCCGGCAGGCAGCCGTTCGCGTTGAAAAAGTCGTACGGCGCATCCGGAAACGGCTCCGGCGTCCGGAACTCCTCCTCCTCGACCGGCTCCGTCCCGTAGGCGGCGGCATAGAGCGCGACCAGCTGTGACTCGGAGAGCGCGCCGGACTGGATCAACGCGCGGTCGGCCGCCCTGGCCTCCTCGCGGGAGGGGGAAGCCGGGTAGTCCGGACTCTTCTCCGCCAGCATCCCGCGCAGCCGTTTCCGGGCGGCGGCGAAATCGTATCCGTCCGCACTCATCGCCAGAACTCCGAACTGTCGAATTTATTGGCCCCCTTGCGCGGCTTCGCCTTGTCGCCGATCGTCTGGTCGAAGTCGTTCAGGCTCGAAAGCGCCTCGTTGTAACGCTTGATCAGCTCTTCGACCGGGCTGCGTTCATCCACAATGTATCCGGTGATCAGAACGAGGATCTCGGAGCGCTCAACCTTCGCCTCGGTGCTGCCGAAGAGCCGCCGCAGGAACGGGATGTCGTTCACGAACGGAACGGACTGCAGTTCGTCGTTGCGCTTCTCCTGAATCAGCCCGCCGATGACCATGGTGCGGCCGTTGGCGATGGTCATGCCGGTCTCGATCTCCCGGACCGTGAGCTCCGGCGAATCGATCGTGGAGCTCGTGGTGTTCTTGATTGCGTCCGACAGCGTCTGCGTGACGTCAAGCGTGATGAGGTCGGTGCTCGTGATCTGCGGCGTCAGCGTGAGGATGATGCCGGTATCCTCGTATTTATAAGTCTGCGTCACGCGTCCCTCGGAGGAGGAGTCCGTGATGCCGCCGGTGATGACCGGCACCCGGCTGCCGACCTGAATCCGCGCCTCGGTATGGCTCGCAACCAGCAGCTGCGGGCTCGAAATGACCTTGATCGCATTGTTCCCGGCCAGCGCCCGGATATAGCCGAACTTGTTCTCGGGGTTGTTCGGGTCGTTCAGCAGGAAGGTGAAGCCCTCCTGCTTGCTCTCGCCGAACGGCGTCAGGTTCTCGTAATTCGTGCCGAGCATGGAGTTCAGGCCGCTGCCGCTGCCCTTGGCCGCAAACTCGAGCCCGAACTTCGTCGACTCGGTCAGCGTGACCTCGACCACGAGCACCTGCAGCAGCACCTGGGCCGGAACCACGTCGAGCCGGTCGAGCAGCGCCTTGATGCTCGCGTAGGTGCGCGGCGTGGTGCGGACCACGAGACGGTTCAGCATTCCGTCCGCGAAGATACGGACCGGCGTATCGAAGAGGCTCGAACTCAGGTCGGTCTGCGTACTGCTGGAGAGCGTCGATCCGGTATTCGCGTTCCGGTTGTTGTTCTGCGCGGTGTTCCGGTTCGAGGAGGAGACCGTGCTCAGCGTATCGGTGCGGATGGTTCCGGTCGAGGTATCGATGGTCTGGGTCGCACCCTGCGTGTTGTAGATGATCGAGAGCGCCTGCGCCAGCTGCGCCGCGCGGTTGTGGCTGACTTTGTAGACGAAAACGCGCTCCTGGTCGATCGAATCGGCGCTGTCGAAAATGTCGATCCACTTCTGGATCTCCTCGATCGCATCCTGCGTCGCGGCCGAAACCACGATCATCTGGAGCCGGTCGATGCCGACCAGCTGGATCGCTCCGGGCAGCTCGGTCTTGTCGGTGGTCTGCGTCACCGTGAAACCGAGCACGGGCAGGACATTCTGCAGCTCCTCGACCACCTTGGTCGGCAGGATGTTGCGGCACGGCACCGGCATGCGGGGCCAGTTGCGGCGCGCGCTCTGGTCGATGACTTCGAGAATCTGGCGCAGCTTCGCGATATTGCCCGCATCGTCGCAGATCAGGATCGCGTTCGGCCGGGTCAGTTCGACACAGACGCTGTCTTTGCCGAGAAACGGCTTGAGCTGCGTCACAACGTCTTTGGCGGTCGAATTCTTGAGCGGATAGTAGAAGATCTCGCTGCCGACCCGCGCGCCGGGCTGCTGGGCGAGCTTCGGCAGCGCCATGATCTTCAGGAGCGAATCCTCGACGGTTACGCCGGCGCCGGCCAGATTCAGCATGCGGTCGAAGGTGTTCCAGAGCTCCCGCCGGGTCATGTTCGAATTCAGATTCAGCGTCACGACGCCCTTGAGGTCGCTGTCCGCCACAAAGTTGAAGCCGAGCACATCGGCGAAGGCCGGCAGGACGTCGAGCAGCGGCGCGCTGTTGAACACGAGCGACACCGGAATCTCCTCGTCCCCGTTCATCAGCAGGAAGTCATCGTAAAAATGCGGCGTATCCTCCGCCTTCGGCGCCTCCGGCGGCGCGGGCTTCCCGCCTTTGTAGCTCAGCGCCTCGAGCTTCTTCTTCCCAAGCTCCCCCTCCCCGGCCGGTTTCGGAAGAACCTGTTCCTCTTCGATCGACTCGGGTTTGGCCGCCTCCCGGGGCTGCCGCTCGCTGCGCAGGAATTCGAAGCGGTCTTTCTTCTTTGCGTCCTCCTCCTCTTCGGGGCGGAACATCGCACAGGAGGAGAGCAGCAGCCCGGAGAGCACGACGGCGACCGGCGTTCCGATACGCGGCAGAAGGTGTGTCATTCTTTTTCTTCTCATTATTATTTACCGGTTTCTTTCTATTTCAGAAATTTCATAAAAAACAATCCGCCGGATTCTCACCGTCCGGGCGGCGGGCCGCCGGGCCCGCCGCCTGCATTGCCGCCGCGGTTGCCGCCCGGATTCCGGTTCTGGTTCTGATTCCGCACGGTATCGCGCATCATCCGCATCATCTGGAAGTTCTGCATCATCTGCATCTGCTGCATCTGCTGCATCTGCTGGAAGAAGTTGCCGCGCCGGTTGTTGTTCGTGCCGGTCGAAGCCTTCGCCTGGTTTTTCGACGGCTCCTGCAGCTCAAGTTCCATTTTGTCGCTGCCGCGGGTCAGCACGGCGCCGGTACGGGTGATCTCGGTCAGCGTGTAACCGTTGGCCAGCGTCTCCCCGATCCGCACATACTGCCTGAGCGCGCCGATCTGCGTGGAGGAAGCATTGTTGCCGCTGCCGCCGGCGCCGGCGCCGGCGCGGTTCCAGCTGCCGAAACGGTTCCGGGCCGCCCCCGGCGCGGCGCCCAGATTCCCGGGAGGCATCGGGGGCCCGCCCGGGAAACCGCCGAAGCCGCCCGGCCCCCCCATCATGCCGGGGAAGTTCCGGTTGTTCGACGCGCTCTTCTGCAGAATAATCGCCCCTTTGCAGTCGCCGATCTCGAAGGTCCCGACCAGAGAAAGCTCGACACGATTCGAGCGGCCGCGGCCGAACACCGCGTTCGGACAGCGGTCCGGGTTGAAAATATTGTTGTCCACAATCGTCGCCAGAAGCGAACCGACCGACTCCGGCGGAGCCGTTTTCACCGTATTCCCCGGCGTTGCGGCCGTGCTCTTTTTCGGGCTGCGCGCCTTCACCGTCAACGTCTCTTCGGCTTTGCCGCCCGTGAAACGCCCGGCCACGACGGCCAGCAGCCAGACCGCCAGCAGGAGATTGACCAGTATGAGGACGATTCTCATTTTCCGCCGCCTCCGTTTTCCGCCGCGTCGCCGTCGAAGCCGATGACCCGGATCGCGCCGTTGAAGTTCAGGTTCTGGACCACGGTTCCGGCGGAGGAGGCATTCTGGCCGCGCACCGGTTCCGGCCGCAGGTCGAACCGCCGCCACGAAACGAGCGGGCTCTTCTCCCGCAGCTTCGCCAGAAACGCCGTGATCGCCTCGAGCGTGCCGACGGTCGACAGGTCGATCTCGGCGTAATAAAGTTCATTGTTGATCCGGCTCGTCCGCACCGAACCGAGACTGTTCAGCTTGAGCTCGACATCACGCGCGGCCTGCTGAATCCGGTTGCGCAGCTCGGTATCGACCACGCCGTCGCGCTCCTCGCGCCAATAGCTGCCGAGCTGCTTTCCGTACCGCGTCCTGAGCTCCCCGGCAGCTTTCTGCCGGGCTTTCAGCGCCGCATTCTGCTGCCGCAGCTCCCTGACCTCGCGCTCAACCGCGCCGATGCGCTCCGCCGCCGGCATCAGGTCGCCGATCGACCCGCTGAACTGCCAGAGCAGGAAAATCCAGCTCAGCGCGAGACAGCCCAGCGCAACGGTCAGCTTGCCGCGGCCGGTCTTGACGAACTCCCTGAATTTCGCGTTCATTTCGACGCCTCCCCGGCCGGCACGAGCTTCAGGGTGATCATGGTCACCGTGTCGCCCATCCGCCGCTGCTGGAGCTGGCCGATCTTCCAGTATGGAATCCGGCGGAACAGCGAGGGCAGATCGAGGTTGTCCGCCTCGCTCTGCAACATGAGGTCGACGCTCGACTCGCTCCAGCGCAAACTCGAAACCATGACGTTGGAGGGCAGGATCGACGTCAGCGCCGCGAGCTTCGGCAGGACATCCGGCTCCCCGGCCGCGAGGCTGACCACCCGGTTCAGCTCCCGCTGCTCCTTTTCGAAGCTGCGCAGCTTCGCCGTCAGCGAGGAGTTCTCGGCCTTGATGCGGTCGCGCTCCCCGGCCAGGCGGCTGAACGTCTGATAATTCTGCCGGTAGCTGCCGGCTGCCGACCAGAGATAGTTCCCGGCGATCAGCAGAACCAGGAGCGCGGTGATCCTGAGCTGGTTCCGGTAACGGCGCGGACGAAGTTCAGCCGGGAGCAGCCGGAGCGCGCGCTCCTGCTGGCCGAACGACGGCGAAACAACCAGCCGCGCGGCCAGCAGGCACTCGAAAAAATCCCCGACGCGGAATCCGCCGTCGGCGGGCAATTTGAATTCGGACGAAAAAATCGTCAGCCACGGACGGAAATCCGGCTCCGGCGGGCTCGGCCGCCATTCGCCGTCCTCGAAACCGAAATCCGGATCGGTCCGCGGCAGATCGGCCGGAGGGTCCCCGGCCCGGACGGCGAGCAGCGGATACAGGAACTCGTCCGCCCGCCCCCCCGCCTGGGTCAGCATGGCGGCCGGGTGCTCAAGCGCGCTCCCCGGAATCACATAGACATTGACCGGAACGTTTCCCTCCGCATCGGTTTCGCCGGCGAAAAACTGGAACCGGCAGTTATCGGGAACCGTCAGCATCCGCTGCGGCAGCTCGAGTTCCAGCGCTTCGCGCCGGGCGCGCGGCGGCAGATCGATCGACAGGAAACGGAAGAAGATGCCGCCGGCAAGCGCCCCGGTCAGGAAGAGCGGACACTCCCTGCCCCGGCCCAGGCGCCGCAGCACCCGGCGCCACGCCTCGGCCGGATCGTGCGCCTCGATCGATTCGACGACACTGCGCTCGACCGCATACTGCGCACCGCGGCGGCGGAACTGGCAGCCCCGCACCGACGCGGCATCGAACGCCAGCACCGAAAACTCCCGAAAGTGACTGTTCCTCATCATTTTCCGCAGGCGTCCCCGGTTACGGCCGGGCCGGCCGGTCGGCTTCAAGCTGCTTGATCAGCTCCTGCATTTTCGCGCGCGCGGCCGCCGGATCGGTCCGGCGCAGCTCTTCGACTTCGGCCATCTCCTTCGGGAACTTCTGCCGGAGCTGCCGGAGCTGCTGCATCGGGTTGGCGCGCATCCGCGGCGCATCCTCGCCCGGAACGTCCCCGCGGCCGCCCATGCGTCCGGGGCCCTGTCCGGGACGGCCGAAAGGAAGGGCGATCCCGGCCTTTTCGGCAAGTTCGCGCATTTTGCGGAAGGCGGCCATGCGGTCGGTTTTCTGGAGCTCTTCGATCTCGGCCATCTCCTTCGGATATTTCTCCTTCAGCTCGGCCATCTGCTCGGCGAACGTTTTCGGAATCTCGATGCCGGCCTTTTTCGCCAGTTCACGGAGTTTCGCATCGGCTTCGGCGCGCAGCTTCTCGATTTCGGCATACTCCGCCGGGAATTTCTCCTTGATCTGCGCTTCGGCCTCGGCGCGCGGGTCTCCGCGCCGCTCCATGCCGTCGCGGCCGGGGCGGAACCGGCGGCCGCCGTCGCGGCTCTCATCGGTCCGGCTGCCGCCCGGCACGGCGGGGGCATCCGCGGCGGCCGCGGAAAAGAGGATCAGCGCCGAAGCGAGAGTTCCAAGAAAAAAAGCAGTCTGTTTCATGGTCACGGCTCCCTGTTGTTGAGTCACTTCAGTTCCAGTTGAAAACCTGCATACACCCGTTTTAACGCAAAGCGCGCGCCGCTTATTGTGTCCTCCTCCGGTAAAATATCCCGAATTCCCTGAATTTCAAACATTCTCTCCTCAAACCGCATTCGTTTTCCTGACATTCCGGGTCATCCCGGCCTTCCTCCGCCGTCTTTCCGGCGCATTCCGCTTGACAAATCTCCGGGCAGCGTGTATGATATGCCGGTAATATACGTTGCATGTGAAATCCCCGGAGAGCAGGCTGCCATGAACGGCAAAATCAATATCAACACGATCGCGAAAACGGCGAAGGTTTCGACCACCACGGTGTCGAACTTCATCAACGGCACCGAGGTCTTCCCGATCTCCCCGGATACGCGGACGAGGATCAAAGACGCGATGCGGCAGCTCAACTACCGCCCGCACATCGGCGGCATTCTCATGCGCCGCAACGCGCCGCGGCGCGGCCGGGTCGGCTTCGTGATGGGGGAGGACGTCACCTCGCCGGTCCTCCACACGGCCGGAATTCCGCTCGTGCAGCGGATTTTGTGCGAGCTCGAAAAAGCGCTCGACGAGCGGCTCGGCATGAACCTTGAAATCCTGCGGATCAGGGACGAAGACTCCCGCTCCGAATGGAACGCGCGGCTGCTCGACCTCGACTGCCTCGTCAACTACGGGCAGGTCAACAGCCTCATGTGCGACACGCTCTCCCGGCGCAACCTGCCGATGATCGAGGTCTATTCAGCCGAAACCTTCCGCCGCCACGGCGATTTCACCGGCGTCGATGAGGAGTTCGACTTCCTGTACTGGCGGAACGACCGGCAGATCGAAACGCTGTTCGACCACTTCCACCGGCGGGGAGCGCGGCGGTTCATCTTCGTGTCGAGCTGCAACGTCAGGGCGCTGCGGCCGGACTACTACGGTTACGACGCCGAAATGAAGCTTGAGGGCTTCAAGCGGGCGCTGGCCGCCCATCCGAACGCTTCCGGCACGATCCTCATGCCGCGCAATGTGGGAGATTTCAACATGTTCCGCGAATTCAAGCTGATCCGCGAGCTGCTCGAGCGCGAACAGAAAGCGCTCGCCGGAGCCGATGCCGTGATCTGCCACAACGATATCGTCGCGCAGGGAGCCGCCTCGATCGCGCTCGAACTGGGCCGGAAACCCGGCGCGGACCTCATGCTTTCCGGCGAAGGAGATTACCGCGAATTCCAGGAATGGCACCCGGCGGTCACGACCAGCAGCGTCGACTACGCGGCCCTGACCGAACGGCTCTGCGAATTGATCGAGCTCCGAACCGCGGGCCGCGCCGGGAAGCTCCTCCGGATCGAACTGCCCACGCTGCTGCTCAGGCCGTAGCGGCGGCCGGGAGCGGCCCGTTCACCGGTTTCATCCGTTCGGCAGCTCCTCTGTATTCCGCAGCCGGAAACATGGCCGGCACTCCGGCATTTTTTCCATTTTTTTTCAATACCCTCTTGACAACCGCTTTTCGGTTTGGTATAATTATATTGCAGGATATACGATCAACATACAATGTTCAACATATAACCATCAACATCCGATATAAACGACAGGAGGTTCACAACAACGGAAATTTGAAGATGATCACAATGTGCGGCAAGGCGGAGCATGGGGAGCGTATAATATGTACTATGTTCAGCCGTGTCGAACAGAACACACAGGAAACGGAAAAACAGGGAAAGAAGAAAAATGAAAAAGAGGCACAAAATGCGTAACATAGTACATATTATGCGTTTCCGCTTCACCTTGATCGAGCTTCTGGTTGTCATCGCGATCATCGCAATTCTGGCCTCGATGCTGCTGCCGGCGCTGAACCAGGCGCGGGAACGGGCCCGGGCCACCAGCTGTCAGAACAATCTCCGGCAGCTCGGGCTGCAGATTCAGCTCTACGCCGACAGCAACAGGGACCGGCTTCCGGAAGCGGATGCCAAAAGCTCGGGAGTCAGCTGGGAACACCGGCTTGTCAACAGTATGGTTCAGTATTCCGGCAAAGTGACCAAGCTGTTCAAATGCCCCAGCGACACGATCCCGCGCACCGCCGCCGCGCTGGCAGTCAACAACAACCCCAAGAGCTACCGCTGCAACGGTTACCTGTGGGGAAACGCCGATGGCTCCTGCATCGAAGGCGCTTATCTGCGGACAAGAAATCGGCCTTCGCAGCTGATCTCCCTCGTCTGCCAGCCGCATGAAGGAATGGTGTTCTACTCCGGGACCGCCGCATTTCAATATGGTTTTTCCATGCCGAGCGCAACCAGTTCCGGCCAGTGGACGCACGGTTCCAAAGGCACCTACCTTTTTCTCGGGGGAAACGTCGGAAACGTCTCTTTCAACTCCGCGACGGTTTCGGACTCAACTCTGTCCAAACGCCACTGGCGGGCGAACAAGGCTGAATCCGAGCCCTGATTCTCCCGTGCGATATCCTGAAAATACCCAAATTAAAGAAAAACAGAATCATGAAGAACCGGAACAGAACACGTAATATCTTCACCGCCAGCCGTTTTCCATTCACTTTGATCGAACTTCTGGTTGTCATTGCAATCATTGCGATCCTGGCCTCGATGCTGCTGCCGGCACTGAACCAGGCGCGGGAGAAAGCCCGGGAAACCACCTGCAAGGGAAACCTCAAGCAGATCGGGCTCCAGTGCCAGATGTACGCCGACGCCAACAAAGACCGCCTGCCGCAAGCCGACAGCGGCGTCGGCTGGGAGCACCGGCTTCTGGACGGCGGATACATCCCGTATTCCGGCGGCGGCGTGAAACTGCTGCGCTGTCCGAGCGACCTCATCAAACGCGCCACAACCGAACACAGCCCCAAAAGCTACCGGGCGAACGGATATCTCTGGTCCGACGGCGACGCATCCTGCCTGAAGGGGGCAATCAACCGGGTGCGGAACCGGCCGTCCCAGCTGATCTCCCTGGTCTGCCAGCCGCACGAGCAGATGACCTGTTACAGCGGCGCAGTCGCAACCCATTACCAGTTCTCGATTCCGACCCAGTGGACCCACGGCGGAACCAAAGGGACATTCCTCTTTCTGGGCGGCAATGTCGACAATATCATGATCAACAGCGCGAATGTCAGTGACGGAACCATGCACAAGCGCCACTGGCGGGCGAACAAGACCGAATCCGAGCCTTAATCACCGTTCCGACGGATTCCGCCCCGCCCCCGGAACAACACGGCGGCGGCCGGTTTCGGCCGCCCGATGGAACATCATGGACAACAAGATCAATATCAACACCATAGCGAAAACGGCAAAGGTCTCCACCACCACGGTGTCGAACTTCATCAACGGCACCGAGGTCTTCCCGATCTCTTCCGACACCCGCGGCCGGGTCAAAAGCGCGATGCGCAAACTCAACTACCGGCCGCACATCGGCGGCGTCCTCATGCGGCGCAACGCACCGCGCCGGGGCCGGGTCGGTTTCGTGATGGGGGAAGATGTCCGTTCGCCGATCCTCCATACCGCCGGGATTCCGATCGTGCAGCGAATCCTGTGCGAACTCGAAAAAGCGCTCGACGAGCGGCTCGACATGAATCTCGAAATCCTGCGGATCAAGGACGAGGACTCCCGCGCCGAATGGAACGCGCGGCTGCTCGACCTCGACTGCGTCATCAACTTCGGGCAGGTCAACAACCTGCTCTGCGATTCGCTCTCCCGGCGCAACCTGCCGATGATCGAGGTCTATTCGGCCGAAAGCCTCCGCCGCCACGGCGATTTCACCGGCGTGGAGGAGGAGTACGATTTCCTGTACTGGCGGAACGACCGGCAGATCGAACTGCTGTTCGAACACTTCCACCGGGCCGGCAGACGGAACTTCATCTTCGTGTCGAGCTGCAACATCAAAGCGCTCCGGCCCGATTATTACGGATACGACGCCGAAATGAAGCTCGAAGGCTTCAAGCGGGCGCTGGCAGCGCACCCGGACGCCTCCGGACTCGTGCTCTCCCCGCGCAATGCCGGGGACTTCAACATGTTCCGCGAATTCATGCTGACCCGCGAGCTGCTGACCCGCGAACGCGAGGCGCTGGCGGGAGCCGACGCAGTGATCTGTCACAACGACATCGTCGCGCAGGGCGCGGCGTCGACCGTGATCGAGCTCGGCCGCGTTCCCGGAAAGGACATCGCCCTTTCCGGCGAAGGCGACTACCGCGAATTCCAGCATTGGCACCCCGCGATCGTCACCAGCTGCGTCGATTACGCGAAGCTGACCGACCGGGTCTGTGACCTGATCCGGCGCCGGACCGCCGACCGCACCGGCGCTCCCTGCCGGACCGAAATTCCAACTTTACTGATCGAACGATAAACAAAAGGTATGCCATGAAACGACTGTTCGCCGGTATTTCGGCACTGTTTGTGCTCGCCGCCTCCGGGGCTATGGTTCCGGACGGATTCCATTTTGAAAAGAACGACCATTTCCTGACCCCCTCCGAATCGCTCAGCTTCACCTACCGGTTCCAGGACGGTGACGACAGCGCGCTGCGCGAAGGAGTCGACTACCGGATTTTCGACCTCGCCAACCGGCAGCTTGCCGCCGGTGTCGCCCGCGCCTTCGAAAAGCAGGGCAGACTGGCCGTCTACCGGCTGCTGACGCCGAAGCAGGTTTCCGCGCTCAAGAGCGGCTGGCATACGCTTGAAATCAAGCCGGCAGCCGACAAACAGGCGGCTTATTTCCGGATGAAATTTTATGTCCGCAGCGGCAAATTCGCCCATCGGGTCGTCTATCTGCTCGACAGCGTCACGCCGGAGGGATTCGCTTTCTGGATCAATGGAGACGGCAACCTGATCGAGCCGCTCCGCGATTTCCCGGAACAGGGCAAGCCGGACTGCGTCGTGGTCTCAAGCTATGCCCCGCTGCCGGAATCGAAATTCGAAGCACTGAAATCGTACGTCGCAAACGGCGGAACCGCTCTTTTCTTCGGCGTCAACCATCCCCAGCTTGACGAGCTGAACCCGCTCAAGCTGAACCGCGGCTCCCTGTATCTCGCCGCGCCGAAGCGCGACCATGCGGGCAATCCCGCCTACCTGCTCAACGCCTCGACGGCCGAAGATGCGAAGCTGCTGCAGGCCGCTTCCGACGGTTCTCCCGAAATCGCCGAAAAGCGGTTCGGCTCCGGCCGCGTCATCGCCTACGCCGGAGCGCTGAAGCCGGGCGCCGGTTACGACCGCATGATCTATCCGTACGGTCTCGGACTCAAGGCCGAACGTCAGGCCCCGGCCGTGTTCCGCGCCGCCGCGCCCGACGCCGACGGCTTTCGCGAAGGGATCAGCCGCAACAACTTCGGGCGGTTCGGCTGGCTGAACGACGACCGGATCAACGCCATCAGCATCCGTCCGGAACAGACCTTCCGGATGTGGGACGTCGATCAGGATTACTTCGGCGTGAGCTTCTCCGGCAGCCACACGCCGGGCAAACTCGCGGCACTCAAAACCAGCTGGCTCGGCAAATCCATGCTCGGGACCGGCGGCCGCTGGGGACAGGGCACCGAAATCGTCTGGGGGCTCGGCACG